>OHDH01000474.1_pt1 | contig 19497 bp, 17 predicted proteins | sample 1566921 | NCBI WGS metagenome assembly OHDH01 (sample SAMEA3879585, study PRJEB24766) | human gut metagenome | biome: human-associated habitat; feature: feces | place: USA | collected 1985/1987
TACCGAACTGAGCGGCAGCGCCCAGCAGCAGGCTCTTGGGGTTGGAGATCAGGGGGGCGAAGTCGGTCATGGTGCCGATGCCCAGGAAGATCAGCGGGGGGTAAATGCCCAGCTTGACACCCATGTAAAGCATATCGGCCAGACCGCCGTTGTTCAGGATCTCGACCCACATCGGGTGCTCAAGACCATCACCAACGAAGTACTGCATATGGATAATGCCGCTGCCGGGCAGGTTGGCAAGGATCATGCCGAATGCCATGGGCAGCAGGATCAGGGGCTCAAATTCCTTCACGATGGCCAGGTACAGCAGGAAGCAGCCCACGCAGATCATGATCGCGTAGAGGTAGCCGCCCGGCTCACCGAACCGTGCAAAGCCGGAACTCTGGAAAATACCGACCAGAGTATCGATAAACTGTGTCATGTTTTTCCTCCTGTGTTAAAAAGGTGCGGTGGTGTCGTTGACACCAGCCTTGCTCCAGCCATTTGCAGCACGGCGCACGGCCTTCAGGGTGTACTTGCCATTGCCCATGGCATGGATGGCAGCCATAATTGCGGCAACCACATCGCCGGGGATGCCTTCCTCCACCACAGGGGCGGGAGCAGCCTGCTGTACGGGGGCAGCAGGCTTTGCGGCAGCCTTGGGAGCAGCAGGCTCCTTGGCTGCCTTCTTCTTGGCGGCCATACCGTCGAAGATCTTGCCTTCCAGCATGATGATGAGCATCAGCAGGACGAGGATGGCAAACACCAGCACGATACCGGTAACGGTGATAACCACATCAGAACCCAGATTCATGGTCTTCCTCCTAATAATAATTTACTCCGCACTCCGGAGCAGGCCCCGGCGCGCAAAAAGCGATTTGAAAATATTATACAATATTTCCCGACCTGATTCAACAAGTATGAACAAAATTTTGTTGCAACTTTTCCAATTTCTTAACAAGCCGGGTCAGGGCCCCGGTTAACGGCGGCCCATGCGGGGGGTCGCATCCAGGAAGCCGGTCTCCAGCTTATCGTTCAGGCCCAGGCTCATAGCAGTGCCCAATGCCACGCAGTTCACGGGATCGGGCGAGACGGTCACATCCACCTTGAGCTCCTGGCTCAGGTATTCGGGCAGGCCGTGCAGCTGTGCGCCGCCGCCGGTCAGCACCACACCATTGCGGAAGATATCGCCTGCCAGCTCGGGCGGGGTCTTTTCCAGCACCTGATGGGCAGCAGTGCCGATCTGCTCACTCAACAGCATCACAGGCTCGTAGAGGTCGCTGGTGGAAACATTCACCTTGATGGGCAGGCCGGTCAGCAGGCTGCGGCCCTTGACCTCCATCGTCTCGTCAAAATCAGCCTTCTGGGGGCAGCAGGCGACGTTCTTTTTCAGCTGCTCTGCGGTACGCTGGCCGATGGCAATGCTGAACTTGTTGCGGACATGCTTCAGGATCTCGTCATCATAGTGGTTGCCCGCCACACGGACACTGGTGGCCTTGACCTTGCCGCCCAGAGACAGGACAGCGATATCGGTGGTGCCGCCGCCGATATCAATGATCATCCGGCCATCGGGCTGGGTGATGTCGATGCCGGAACCCAGTGCAGCGGCAATGGGCTCATCGATCAGGTAGACCTGACGGGCACCGGCGGCCATCACGGCCTCCACCACGGCATCACTCTCAATGCCGGTGATGGCAGCGGGCACGCAGACAGCCACCCGGGGCTTGACCATGTGGGAGCTGTACACCTGATTCACAAACCGGCAGATCAGCTCCCGGGTCATGGTGTGGTCGCTGATGACACCGTCCTTCAGCGGGAAAATGGCGGAAATATAGTTGGGGGTGCGGCCTACCATGGCCAGGGCCTTGTCGCCCACCTCCAGCACGGAGTTCTTGCGGGTATCCATTGCCACCACGCTGGGCTGGTTGAGCACGACCCCCTGCCCTGCCTGTGCAATGATAATGGTCGTTGTGCCCAGATCGATGCCGATGTCATTCTGTGCCATAATGAAACGTTCCTTTCTCTGCTCCCCTGTTTTCTATCGTAAATGCCCGTTCGGGCGGGAAATCAAATCAATTTATATTGTAGCATAAGCCAGTAAAAAAGTATAGACCAAACCTCGCCGTCCTCCCTGTGGGATGCCGTCCTTCAATCTGCCGCCATCTGTTCCGGCGGCAGATTCTCTTTCAGCAATTCGCACAGGCCGCTGTACCGCAGGTTCTGCCGGACATTGGACATCATCCGGTTCACCACATCCCGCCGCCCGGCCACGATGCACAATTTGCGGGCGCGGGTCACGCCGGTGTAGAAGAGGTTGCGGTAGCAGAGCCTTGGCGGCACCTGCGCCACCGGCAGCACCACCGCCGGGAACTCGCTGCCCTGGCTCTTGTGCACCGTGATGGCGTAGGCGATCTCCAGCTCGTTCAGGTTTTCCGCCGGGTAGAGCAGGCGGCGGTCATCCATCCGCACCACCATGGAGCGGTCGCGCATGTTGATGGATTCCACAATGCCGATATCGCCGTTATAGGCTCCCACGCCCTGCTCCCCGCCAATGCGGTTCCAGACGATCTCGTAGTTGTTCCGCACCTGCATCACCTTATCGCCCACCCGGAACACCCGGGAGGCGCTCTGGAGCTGGGGTTTGCCCTTCTGCTCCGGGTTGAGCAGGTTCTGCAATTCCACATTCAGCGCCTGGGTGCCGGTGGGTCCCAGCTTGGTGGGGCAGAGCACCTGAATGTCCCTGACAGGGTCAAAGCCATAGCTCCGGGGCAGACGGGTGGTGACAAGATCGCACACCAGTTTCTGCGCCGCATCGCCGTCCGATTCCAGAAAGAAGAAATCGTCTGTCTTGCCGCCCTTCTGCAGCGGCTCACTGCTGATGATGTGGTGGGCGTTCTCCACAATGAGGCTGCGTTTAGCCTGCCGGAAGATCTCGTTCAGGCAGACCGTGGGCACCAGCCCGGAGCGGATGACCTCCCCCAGAATGTTGCCGGGCCCCACGCTGGGCAGCTGGTCGGCATCGCCCACCATGATAATGCGGCAGCTGTACCGCAGGGCTGCAATGAGCGCCTGAAACAGCTTCACATCCACCATACTCATCTCATCCAGAATGACCACATCGCATTTGAGCAGGTTCTTGTCATTGTGGATGAAGCTGACCACACCGCCGGAGTAATCCACCTCCAGCAGGCGGTGGATGGTAGAGGCCTTGCGGCCGGTCAGTTCACTCAGCCGTTTGGCCGCACGGCCCGTGGGAGCACAAAGCGCCACCCGGTCGGCCTGATGTTCCAGCAGCTGCAGGATGGCGTTGACCGTGGTGGTCTTGCCGGTGCCGGGGCCGCCGGTCAGCACAAGGCAGTTTTCGGTCATGGCCTTGCGGATGGCTTCCCGCTGCAGGGGCGCATAGGCAAAGCCCTGGGTCAGCTCCAGCACCTGAATGTTTTTATCAAGGTCCCGCACCGTCTGCTTTTCCCGCTTCGCCAGCAGGGCCAGCCGGTCGGCAATGGCCTGTTCTGCTTCCAGCAGGTCAGGCAGATAGATATACGGCACCGCCTCCAGCATCTTTACGCCAAGCTGCCCGGTCTCAATGCAGTGGTCCAGCGCACGGGCCAGCTTTTCGGGCGGCTGCTGGATGAAGTGGGATGCCGTGTCCAGCAGCTGCGCACGGGGCAGGCAGGTGTGGCCGTTGCCCGCGTTGTGGCGCAGGGTGCGCAGAAGCGCTGCTTCCAGCCGCTGGGTGCAGTCCCCTTCCATGTGGTAATACTGTGCAATGCTGTCGGCATGGCGGAAATCCAGCTGCAGGGGTTCCCCACAGAGCAGATAAGGGTTCTGGGAGATGGCCTGCATGGCACTGGGGCCAAAGACGCGGAACACCTCCATGGCGCGGCGGGGGCTGATCTCGAACTGCGCCAGATAGGCGATCAGTTCCCGCATTCCGAACATCCGCTTGAACTCCTGCTGGATGCGATCAGCTTTGTCCGCCGAGATGCCGGGGATCAGGGTGAGCTGGGCGGGGTCGTTGGCGATCACCTCCAGCGCCGCCGCGCCGAATTTGTCGATGATCTTATTGGCCGTGCGCGCCCCGATGTAAGGCAGGGAGCCGCTGGCAAGAAAGGCGTATACCGCTTCCAGATCCTTCGGCATATCGGTCTCGCACTCCTGGGCGTGGAACTGGCGGCCATAGGTGGCGTGGTTCTCATATTTACCGCGGCAGACCACACTCTCGCCCGCATGGAGCTCGCCCACGATCCCGCACACCACGGTGACCGTGCCGCCGCCGGAAATTTCAAACACCGTGTAGCCGTTATCCGGGTTCTCGTAGATAATGTCCTCCACCGTTCCCTCGATCTGTTCCAGCTCCATGCTCCTCACCCCCTTGTGACATAATTATTTATAGTATAATCGTTTTGGTGTTATTTGTAAAGGAATTGGGCAGGCCCTGCTCTATACAGCCTCTCAGCTTTGGCGTTGCATGAGGCTTTCCCTCTTTGCCAAAGCCTCCCCTACTAGGCAACAAAAGAGCCGCCCTTCTGCGGTTTCGCAAAAGAGCGGCTCAATTTTTACAGGTTTGCGTGCGGTCTTGCTTTTTCCCGTTTCAGCTTCCGGAACACAACGATATACGCCGGGATCAGGAAGAAGCAGGCAAAGAACCAGGCCACCGGGTTTGCAATGCAGGCGGCAAAATAGCCCCACAGCGGCACGAACAGGAAGCCCACCAGAGCACGGGCGATCATCTCTGCAACACCGGCAAACATGGCCAGGCTGGAATAACCCAGCCCCTGAATGGTGTAGCGGTAAATGATAAGGACCGCCAGCGGGATATAGAACACGCTGTTCCAGAAAATGAAGCTCTGGGCGTTGGCCATGATCTCGGTCTGGCTGCTCTCAAGGAACAGGCCGATCAACGCCTTATCCAGCACGCGCAGGATCAGGAAGGATGCCACACTGTACACGCAGCCGATGCCCAGGGCAGTGTTCACGCCCTTGTTCACACGGTTCAGGTCGTGGGCACCCATGTTCTGGCTGGCGTAGGTGGTCATGGCCGTGCCAATACTCTCCAGCGGGACGGACAGGAACTGTGCCGCCTTGCCGCCTGCAGTCTGTGCTGCCACGATGTCACTGCCCAGACCATTGACTGCACCCTGCAGCACAACGGAACCGATGGCCGTGATGCTGCACTGCAGACCCATGGGGATGCCCATGCCGCACAGCTTGACACAGTGCTGTCTGCTCAGGCGGCTTTCTTCTTTGTTCCAGCGCAGCTCATTATAATGCTTGAGGATATACCACAGGCTGCCCAGACCGGCCACTGCCTGGCTGAACACGGTGGCGAATGCCGCACCGAACACGCCCATCTTGAAGACGATGATACAGAGCAGATCCAGCCCGATGTTCAGAAAGCTTGCCACCAGCAGGAAGTACAGAGGCCGCTTGCTGTCGCCCAGAGCGCGCATCAGGGCGCTGGTCATGTTATACAGCAGCGTAAACGGGATGCCGATAAAGATGGTACGGATGTAGATGTCCGCCAGATCGATGATGTTGTCCGGGGTATTGGTCCAGACCAGAATGGAACGGGTCATGGCCACTGTGACCACGGTAAGCACTGCGGCAAAAAAGACACTCAGCCAGACGGCATTGGCGGTGTAGCGGCGCATCTCCACATAGTCTTTCGCTCCGAATGTCCACGAGATGGGGATGGAGAAGCCGCAGGCAATGCCATTGACAAAGCCCAGCACCAGATAGTTCAGACCACCCACACTGCCGACTGCCGCCAGCGCTTCCACGCCCACAAAGCGGCCCACGATGATGGTATCTGCCAGATTATAGAACTGCTGGAACAGGCTGCCCAGCATCAGCGGCACCGCAAAGGCAAGGATCAGCTTGAGCGGGCTGCCCTGCGTCATATCTTTCGTCATACGCACGTTCCTCCTTGGGAAAGCATCACAGACCTTATAACACGAATTTTTTCCGACAAAAACGCCCTGCCGCGCAATGGGCAGGACGTTTTTGTTCATGTGGGTATTATATCAGGTTGCGATGAATTTTCAAGAGGTTTTTTCAAATTTTTCAGTGCTTCCCGGCCAGATACTTCAGCAGCTGGAACAGAGTGCTCCAGAAACCCGTTCCGGCATTGCCCGAAGGCGGGGTCTCCTCACCCGGAATGCTCAGCGGCGTATCATCCTCCGAGATAGCCGCAGCAGACACGCCATATTCTGCCTGAGATGTGCCCTCATCCGAAGGGGAAACCACCTGAACTGCCGCCGTGCGCTCGTATCCAACAGTGTCTGCGCCACCGGCAGCTAGTGCGGGCAGGCCTGCGGTAAGGACAACCCCTGCGATCAGTGCTGATGCAACACCACGTTGGAATGCATATTTCAATTTCATTTTTGTTAAGCCTCCTCCAATTGGGAATGGATCAATTCATGTTTCAATTATAGCACAAAATCCAAAACGATTATCACTGGTTTTTGCATAAAGCGTTATTTTTTCGCGGATGTGAAAAAGTTTCAGATTTCTGTTCACAAAATGCAATGTAGTTATGCAGCCCAAACCTGCTCTGTACAGCAAAACCGCCCCGGCGTGCATCTCTGCATTCCGGGGCGGTTCGGGTCATTCCACATTTTTGACGATTTTCTCAAACGCCTGTTGCAGCGGTGCTTCGATTCCCTGCGCCGCATAAATCGTTGCGATCATCAACTCGTCCGGATCTACCGCAGTGAAATCCAAATCATACCCCGCATTTTCTGCTAACTGTGACAAAAAGACGCGCTGTGTCCGCCCATTGCCCTCCCGAAATGGGTGCAGCTCGTTGGTTCGTTGATAAAGATCCACCAATGCAGCGATAAAATCATTTCTTGCAAGCCCACAAAGAAGATTATTCTGCGCAAGACGCTTAAAAATTGCCGCACTCACCCGTGGGATTTCCTCCACCGGGCAGAACTGCGTTCCTTTTTTGGACAGGTTGACCATCCGTACCTGTCCCGCCCAATCATACAACTCACCGAATAAATGTCGATGGATTGCTTTATAGTGCTCAAAATCAAATGCTGCACATCGGGGGTTCTCTGACCATTGTATCGTTTTGGCCGTAACCAGAACCGATTCTACTGCATTCAGCTCTTTTTGCGTATGCAGATCAAATTTATTGACCAGGACTGTCGTTCCCGGATAGCAGCCGTCCTGAGCCGCTTCGATGGTATAAGGCATTCGTCACCTCCGGGACAGCTCCTGCTTTTTCTGACGTTTCAATGCTTCTCTTACAAGGGTTGCAGTGTCGATTTTTCCATTCAGATAGCGCAGGCAGTCTCTCTTTTCCTGCTCTGAGATCTCCAGCCCCTCCATCCGGGCCGATGCAACTGCGTTTGCAAGTGCTCGTTTCCGTGCTACTGTCATTTTTCCGCCCCCCTATTTTTATCAGTATACCAAAAAACACCCACAGAGTGCAAGAGATAAAACCGCCCCGGCGTGCATCTCTGCATTCCGGGGCGGTTCGGGTCATTCTGAATAATGTGCGAGGAACTGTCTGGTACGCTCTTCCCGGGGGTGGTCGATGAGCTGCTTGGCCGGGCCCTCCTCCACAACCACGCCGCCATCCATGAACAGGATGCGGTCGGCCACATCGCGGGCAAAGTGCATCTCATGGGTGACAATGATCATCGTGGTCTTGCGGTCGGCAAGGTCGCGCAGGACCTTCAGCACCTCGCCGGTCAGCTCCGGGTCAAGGGCGCTGGTTGGCTCATCAAAGCAGAGGATATCCGGGTGAAGCGCCAGCGCGCGGGCAATGGCCACACGCTGCTGCTGGCCGCCGGAGAGCTGATGCGGGTAGTGACCGGCCCGCTCCGAAAGGCCCATCTGCGCCAGCAGTTCTCTCGCCTGCTGTTCCAGCTCCGCGTGGATGGCCTTTTTGTTTGCCTGATATTCAGGACGTTCCTTTGCCAGCAGTTCCCCTGCCAGCATCACGTTCTGTAAGGCCGTGTACTGCGGGAACAGGTTGAAGTTCTGGAACACCAGACCAAAATGGAGCCGCTTTTTACGGATCTCGCTTTCCTTCTGGGTGGCAGGGTCGGCGGCATCCCACATGGTCTCGCCGTTCACCTTGATCACACCCGTGTCAGGCCGTTCCAGAAAGTTCAGGCAGCGCAGCAGAGTTGTTTTGCCGGAACCGGACGAGCCGATGATCGCCAGCGCTTCCCCCTGCTCCAGATCCAGGGAGATGTCCTTCAACACATGGGTCTCGCCAAAATTTTTCCCGATACCGGAAGCTTCGAGCAACGCCATAATCTATCTGCCTCCTTAGCAGCGGAAATAATCGAGCTTTTTTTCAGCCCAGTTGAACAGGATGGTCAGTGCGCCCACAAACACCAGGAAGAAGAGCGCGGTGGAGAACAGCGGCCAGATCAAGCCCTTTGCGCTGTACTCCTTGGCCATCATAATGATTTCCTTGTTGGCAATGGTGTTTGCCAGCGAGGTATCCTTGACCAGCGTGATGATCTCGTTGCCCATGGGGGGCAGGATGCGCTTGACGACCTGAAGCAAGGTCACCTTGAAAAAGATCTGTGTTTTGGTCATGCCAAGCACTTGCCCGGCCTCAGTCTGCCCCTTGGGCACTGCTTCAATGCCGCCGCGGTAGATCTCAGAAAAATAGCAGGCATAGTTGATGGCAAAAGCCACCACCGCCGCCACCATCCGTCCGCCGGAGCCGGAGGGCCAGGGGTTGTTCATGCCCAGCAGGCCGGGGCCCAGATAGATCACAATGATCTGCAGCATCAGCGGGGTGCCGCGGATGATCCAGACAAAGGTCTTGACCAGCCCGGCCAGCGGCTTGCAGCGGCTCATGGAGCCAAACGAGACCACCAGCCCCAGCGGCAGTGCAAACAGCAGTGTCAGGGTAAAGAGTTCACAGTTGAGCAGGAACGCGCCGGACAGGCGCATAAGAATCACAGACACAAAAACACACCTTTTTTATTCAGAATCCATATTTTCCTTCCATCACAGCCGGTGAAAGTCCCCTCTGCTCGGGAGCCTTTCACGCATCGGCAACAAAAAGCCTCCCTCACCGAGGGAGGTTGCATCGCATAGCGATGACGGAAGGAGCTTTTCAACAAATTCAGTCAGCCAGTGCCAAACCGTACTTATCGGCCAGTGCCTGCATGGTGCCATCGGCCTTCAGTGCATCAAAGGCATCATCCACAGCGGCGGCAGCATCACTGCCCTTGCGGAATGCCACGCCGTACTCCTCGGCGTTCAGCTCGTCCACGATCTTCAGGTCGGCATAGTCAGTGCCCTCACCGATCATGGCGTTGGCCAGGGTCAGGTCAAGTACAGCGGCATCGGCAGTGCCTGCGGCAACTTCCATCAGGCAGTCGGTCTGAACGCTCTTAGAAACGTAATCAGCCTGTGCCAGGTTCTCGTCTCCCTCAATGGCGGCCTCACCGGCGGAACCAGCCTCGGCGACCACGGTCTTACCCACCAGGTCAGCGGTAGAGGTATAATCGGTGCCATCTTTCACAACGACCACCTGTGCATTCTTTGCATAAGCCTTGGTGGTAGCGGTGTTCTGCATGATGTCATCGGTCAGGGTCATGCCGTTCCAGATGCAGTCGATGCTCTTGGCATCCAGTTCCACGACCTTGGTATCCCAGTTGATCTCCACAAACTCCGGCTCCACGCCCAGCTTTTCGCAGACAGCAGTGGCCAGCTCGGTATCAAAACCGGTGAAGTTGCCATCGGCATCGGTGTAGTTCATGGGCTCGTAAACAGTGTAGCCAATGACCAGCTTGCCCTTGCCCTTGATGTAATCCCGATCGCTGCCTGCAGACTGGGATGCGGCAGCACTGCCGGAAGCAGAGGCCGAAGCAGATGCGGCAGTGGAAGCGGCACTGCCGCAGGCGGCAAGGCTCAGTGCCATGGCACCGGCCAGGAATGCGGATACAAGACGTTTCATATACGGTTCCTCCCTCAGTGGCAAGCAGCTTTGTTTTATTGCTTTACCATGCTAAATTGCTAAACTGTGGTTATAGAATAGCGCGTTTTCTGCCATTTGGCAAGGGGAAAAACTGATTTTTCGCAGTTTGCTCAAATCTTTACCGCTTTACCACGGCAAAGCGGTCATTTTGACAAAACAAAAACGCCGCGTCGGCAGCTGCCAGACGCGGCGAGAGGGTTTCTCTCTGAAAACGCAGCGGAATGCCACCGCCCCCCTATCCGGGAGAGCCGGTGCGCGATTGTGAGACCGAAAAGGGTTTTCTCCTCAGCTCAGGGCATCCAGCGCCGCCTTTTGCAGATCGGTGATGTCGATGGTACACAGAGCCTTCAGGTCGGCATCGCCGCCGGAAAGCCCGGCGATCTCGGTGCGGGTCTTGCCCTTGAGGGCATCACAGAAGCCCTCGCTGTGCTCATACCACTCCTTGCCCAGCGCCGATGCGCCGCGCATCCCATAGTCCTCCCCCAGCTCCAGCTTGGTCTTGACGAGGTCCGGGGCTGTCACACCGCCGTCTGACACCACCGTCAGGGCCGGCTCAGCCATATCCGCAATGGCGCTGGTCACACGGCGGTCCGCATCGGTGGTCAGTGCCACGATGCTTACATCCACCTGCGCATTCACATCCTTGTCGTCGGTGGCGGTGATGTCCGAAGTCCCGTTCACCGCTTCGATGCCCAGCGCGGCCCTGTCGCCCTTGGCGGCACCCAGTGCCCTGGCATTGGCGCAGGCTCGGGTCACGGCATCCCGGTAGCGATCCACAGCAATGGTGCAACCGCTCAGCAGGTCGGCATCCGTGGGCTTGCCATCCTTATCCACTTTGAGCATGGAGACCTGTTCCGGGGTCATACCGATCAGGTAATTGGCAAAGGCATCTACCTGTTCCGCCCATCCCTTTTTCAAGGAAGAGACCTCGGCCAGCGGGTAATCGTCCCCCTTCTGACGCTTGGTGCGCCAGTCGGTGGGCAGGGTCACATGGCCGGTGCTGTCCGCCGAAACAGACACTTCCAGCTCGTCCAGCAGAACACTCTCCAGTTTGCCCTCGCCATCCAGCAGGACAGCGGCCGCCGCCAGTTCAATTTTCCCTGCCCTGTCCTGATCGGTGGCCTCTGTCACCACACCCAGACCGGTTTTCCATGCCGCTGTCTGGGTCTGTGCGGAGGATGTTCCGCTGCTTCCGCTCATGCTGCCGGAGCTGCCCGACCCGGCGTTCGTTTTGCCACAAGCGGTCAGCAGCAGCGCCGCCGCCATGGCACAGCTCCAAAGAGCCCGATGGTTCTGATTCATAGATACGCTCCCTTTCCACACGGCCCGTTGGGCCTTTGCCCCATAGTATGTCCAGAAGAGCGTAAGATTACGCAGCCGACGGGAGTTTTCCAAAGCAAGTGTCCGCTGGGGTGGGACCCTGTTGCCGCAGGCAATAGGGCGGGCGATGGAATGGCCCGTTTCACTTGCGTGGAAAAGCTCCCCGAGTGCTGCGCGCAGCCGCTTACATCAACGGGCTCAGCAGCCGCAGCACGCTGTCCAGTGCTGTGCCCGGCAGATTGGTGCGGCAGTCGGACCGCATGATCTCCCTGCACTGCGGCAGGGTGCGCTCCACATCCTTCCGCAGTGCGGCGATCTGGCTGTTATGGAAGAGCAGTGTTCCGCACTCAAAGTGGAGAAACAGGCTCCGGTAATCCATATTGATGCTGCCCACCACAGCCACACGGTCATCGCTGACATAGCACTTGGCGTGGAGGAAACCGGGCGTGAATTCATAAATGCGCACGCCCGCCCTGAGCAGAGGCAGATAGTAGGAGCGGCTGAGCCGGAACACCAGCTTCTTGTCCGGGATCCCGGGCAGGATGAGCCGCACGTCCACCCCGCGCTTGGCCGCACTTTTCAGAGCATCCAGCATCTCTTCGCCCACGGCCAGGTAGGGCGTGTAGATATAAACATATCTCTGGGCCTGAGAGAGGATGTCCAGATAGACCGTCTCGGCCAGCGGTTCCTCATCCAGCGGGCTGTCCGCGTAGGGCTGCACCACGCCATCCTGCACTGCGGGCAGGCGGGTGGGCGCAAAGGCGGTGTAATCGGTCTCCTGCAGGCGGAAGGCGTTCCATACATTGAGGAACATCACGGTAAAGTTCCAGACAGCGGCACCCTTCAGCCGGATGGCCGCATCCTTCCAGTAGCCGAAGCGCTGCTCGGCATTGATATACTCATCCGCCAGATTCACGCCGCCGGTGTAGGCCACATTGCCGTCAACCACCACGATCTTGCGGTGGTCGCGGTGGTTCATCACCAGTGAGACCAGCGGCACCACCGGGTTGAAAGGGATGCAGCGGATATGCGCCTTCTCCATGCGGATGACAAAATCACTGGGCAGGCCCAGCAGGCTGCCAAAATCATCGTAGATCAGCCGCACATCCACGCCCTGAGCGGCCTTGCGGCGGAGGATCTGCTCCACGCCGTCCCACATTTTGCCGGAGCGGAGGATAAAAAATTCCAGAAAGATGAACTTTTCCGCCTTTTCCAGATCCGCCAGCAGCTGGGGATACATCTCCTCCCCGCAGGAAAAGTAGTGAGCAGCGGTATCCCTCCAGGCCGGATACGGCCCGAACTTTGCCACGTAGCGGCTCAGGTTCCGGCTGGAGATATCCAGCGCATCGGTCTGGCCCTCGGGCTGGGCAAGCTCGGTCTGATGGGCCTGTTCCACCTTCTGCATCCGCTCCCGCAGATACTTGGCGGGGGCCTTGTTGCCAAAAGCCAGATAAAGTGCGCCGCCCAGCAGGGGCAGAAGGCCGATCAGAACGATCCAGCCGATCTTATAAGCGCTGTTTTCATCCTTGCGCACCAGATACAGCACGATCAGGATACTCAGCGCCTTCAGAGCACCGTTCAGCCAGACCCGCCCCGCCGTGAAGGACCAGAACGCCCAGAGCAGCCAGAGCACCTGTAAAGCCACCAGCACCACCGTGATCGTGACACGGTTGAAGATGCGGTTGAAAAACTTGACGATAGGCAATCTGAACATGTGGTATCCCTCCCCTGCCGCCCACGGCGATTTTTGATGCTGTTAGTATAGCGCAGAGCGGAAGATTTTGCAAACAAAAAAGCGCCCACAACGGCTTTCCCCGCTATGAGCGCCTATTCAATCGTGGGCAGAATTTTTCCGAGGGCCGTTCGCTTATGCTTCCGCGTCCTCATAACCAACCAGCAGGCCGCCCAGCTCTGCATAATAGCTGCACAGACCGCCGCATTCGCTGATGTCCACCTTTGCTCCATCAAACACAGCCTTTACCATGTGCTTCAGGCGCTCGGCGGCGGCGGGATTGCCGCAGTGAGAGATATGGAGCCTGCCGTTGGTGTAGCCGTGCTCCTTGAGTTCCAGCACGATGCGTTCCAGCGCACCATGCTCACCACGGGTCTTGCAGAGAACATCCAGCTCTCCGGCCTCACTTGCCTGTCCGATGACCCGGATGCCCAGCATCCGCGCCACAGCAGCAACAGCAGGCTTCACGCGGCCATTGCGGGCCAGATTGGCCAGCGACTCCAGCGAGAAGAGCAGATGGGTGTGCTTGTGGTAGCGGAGCATCTCTTCACAGACCTCGTCAAACTCCCTGCCCTCAGCCAGCAGATCCCGCAGATGCTCGGCCAGCAGGCGCTGCTCCGGGCCGGTGGAAAGGCTGTCCAGCACGAACACCCGCTTGCCGGGATTCTCCTGCTGGTATTCCTCGGCGGCCAGCTGGGCGGCATTGTAGCTGCCGGACAGGGTACCCGTGATGGTGATGGCATACACCTCGTCGGCTCCCTCGTAGGCGGCCAGCCAGTCGCTGACGTTGGGGCAGGAGGTCGAGGTCTTGCCCTTATAGGTACGCAGGGTCTGGGCCATGCCCAAGGCATCCATTGTGCCGTTGTCCAGATATTCGGCATCGTCGGTGATGATCTTCAGGGGAACGCATTCAAAATCCACGCCCTGCAAGGTGTACAGGCTGGCGGAGGAATCCACAACGATCTTGGTGTTCATAAGCATTTATCTCCATTCCGGCGGCAGAGGATGCCGCAGTTTTTCCTGTTGTTTGAATCACTATATCAGTTTTTCAAAAACCTGTCAACTGTTTTCTTGAATTATTTCAAAAGTTTTTAATTTCCTGTTGACCGCATTTCCAAAACATGGTATACTGTCCGCATGAAATTAGAATCAAACCGCCGCGTTGCGGCCTGCGCCGCAGGGTTTGCCCTGCCCCGGTATGCAGAACTCCCCACCGTAGGGCTTTATCTGGATCAGAGTGTACAGTTTGTCAACGGGTGTTTCCGCACATTTCAGGGGGTGGAGCTCACCGCTTCCATGGTGAGCAACTACGTTAAGAAAGGGATCATCAGCCACCCCATCAAAAAGAAGTATACCCGGGATCAGCTGGCCTGCCTGATCTACATCGTAGTTTCTAAAAATGTCCTGTCCATGGAAAACATCGACAGTCTGTTCAAGATGCAGCGGGCGCATTATACCTCCGCGCAGGCGTATGATACCTTTTGCGATGAGCTGGAGAACTACCTGCCCTATGTGTTCGGCCTGACCAAAAGCTTTTCCGAGCTGGAGCCGGATGTTGATGATGCACGCACGCTCCTGCGCAGCACCATCATCTCGGCTGTAAACAAGATCTATCTGGACTGCGTTTTCACCGACCTGCGGCAGGAGCAGGCCCTCTGGCCCGATATCCTGCCGGATCTGGCATAACAACAAAAATGGCCCTCTCCGTCATGCTTTGCAAAGCAATGATGGAGAGGGTCATTTTTTTTTTTCTTAAAATGTAAGTGCAGGGCTGATCTCATTGCGGCGCTGGGCCTGCACGATGCAGTCCTTTTCCGGCACGACACCTGCCGCACCCAGGGTGTTGAACATGGTCTGCAAAGCAAGCGCCGGGGTGTTGTTCTCCTGCGAGAGATGGCAGAGGGCAAACTTCTTGCATCCCTCCTGGATCAGCTCCAACAGCTTTGCCGAGCACTCATCGTTGGAGAGGTGGCCCCGGTTGGACTCGATGCGGGAGCGCAGGTAGTAGGGATACCGCCCGCTGCGGAGCATATGGAGGTCGTAGTTGCTTTCCAATGCCACCAGGTCACAGCCGCTCAGAGCCTGATGCACCGGCGGGGTCAGGACTCCCAGGTCGGTGGCAATGGTCATGGTCTTGTTGTCCGGGGTGTGGATGCGGTAACCCACGCAGGGCACGTCGTGGCTGGTGGGGAACATCGTCACGCCGAAATCTCCCACATCCTCTTCCCCGCCAGACAGGGTGCGCAGCTCACAGCTGGCGGGCACGATACCGTTTGCATCCAGAAAATCCAGCGTATCGTCTGCACCGTATACCGGCAGCGGATTCTTTTTGAGGAAGGTAGCCAGCCCCTTGACGTGGTCAGAGTGCTCATGGGTGACCAGAATGCCCGCACAATCGCTGATGTTCAGGCCCAGCTCCTTGAGTGCCGCCGAGGTGGTGCGCACGCCCTTTCCCATATCAATGATGATGTACTTTTCCCCCGTGCGCACCACGCTGCAGTTGCCGGAGGAACCAGAGTATAACGAGATGAATTCAGACATTTCAAACCTCAAGAAACGAACCTCTCCGTCATGGCTTCACAAAAGCTCCCTGTCAGGGAAACTTCTGCAAAACAGACTGAGAGGTTCTGAATGATCACATTGCCGATTCCAGTGCGGCGGGCATCCGCTCCACCTTGCTGATCTCAGCGCCCAGGCCGCGCAGCTTTTCCACGATGTTCTCATAGCCGCGCTCAATGTGGCCGATCTCCTCGATCTCGCTGGTGCCGTCTGCCATCAGGGCAGCAACGACCATGGCCGCACCGGCACGCAGGTCAGAAGCGCGCAGGGGGGCGGGGTTCAGCTTGTCCACACCCTCAAACACGGCCACCTGACCGTCCACTTGCACCATTGCGCCCATCTTGCGCAGCTCGTCCACATAGCGGAAGCGGTTATCCCACACGCTCTCGGTGATGGTGGAGGTGCCCTTTGCCACGCTGAGCAGCACACCCATCAGGGGCTGCATATCGGTGGGGAAGCCCGGGTGGGGCATGGTGTTGATCTTCAGCGGCAGAATATCGCCGGTGCGGGATACCCGCACTGCATCGTCAAATTCTTCCACAGTAATTCCAGCGCGGCGCAGCTTGGCCGTGATGGGTTCCAAATGCTTGGGGGTGACGTTCTTAATGAGCACATCGCCGCCGGTGGCAGCAGCAGCTACCATATAGCTGCCGGCTTCGATTTGATCCGGGATGATGCTGTAGGTGCAGCCGTGCATCTTTTCCACGCCGCGCACCTTAATGACATCGGTACCGGCACCGCGCACGTCTGCGCCGCACATATTCAAAAAGTTTGCCAGATCCACCACATGGGGCTCCTTGGCGCAGTTTTCCAGAATGGTCTGCCCCTTGGCCATGACCGCAGAGAGCATACCGTTCATGGTAGCGCCCACGCTGACCTTATCAAAGAAGATATGGGCACCGGTCAGCTCCTGCTTGGTGCGCACGGTGATCATGCCGTAGTCCACGCTGTCCTCTGCGCCCAGTGCGCTGAACACCTTCAGGTGCTGGTCGATGGGGCGGGGGCCCAGATTGCAGCCGCCGGGCATGGCAACCTGTGCCTTGCCGAAGCGGGAGAGCAATGCGCCAAGGAAGTAGTAGCTGGCGCGCATCTGGCGGGACAGGTCGTCCGGCACATTGGTAGTGACCAGATGCCGCGTATCGATCTCGTAGGTGTTGCGGTTGAGCATCTTCACCTGTGCACCCAGCGTGCTCAGGATCTTGAGACTGACCGACACATCGCTGATATCAGGCAGATTTTCGATCACGCAGACATCCGCTGCCAGAATGGTAGCAGGCAGAATACCCACAGCCGCATTTTTTGCGCCGGAAATGGTCACTTCTCCGTGCAGGGGCTTACCGCCGGTAATAACAAATTTCTCCACTTTTATGATCTCCTTGTCAAAGGCCTGTGCCACAGGCCTGTTAAGGCTACTGAAAGCATTCCATCTCGTTACTTATACCGCCGGGGTGTACAGATTCACCAACACCGGGGCAGATTTATAACTATCCTATTATACACTACTTCCACAAAAAAGCAAAGCCCGATTTGTATCTGTTTCATTATTTTCTGTTTTGCCCAGATTACACGCGGATATACCAAAATTTTATTGGGTTTTTCATCAATTTTGATCAAAGCTGACCCCAATTTTACCCTTTGGCGATATCACCAAACGTGATCCTCGCATCGCGCTTCCGGGATCCAGCCCAGCTGATAGGCCGTTACCAACTGCTTCAGGTCATGCACACGCTCCCGCAGCACCTCGCCCTCGTCCGTATCTTCCACGAGGATGCGATGATTTTCGGTTTCCAGAATGTTCTTCTGGGACAGGATGTCCAAATTCTCCCGCACCGCCTTCTCGGCGCTTTCAAAGGGCTGATGGGTGCGCAGGGACATGGTGCGGCTGGAATACACCAGCGTGTACCCGGCAATACCGGTCTTTTCGTGGTAGGCGCGGCAGAACCCGCCGTCAATGACCACCAGCCGTCCCCCGCCCTTGATGGGGCTCTCACCGTTTTTCTCCTGCACCGGCACATGGCCGTTGACGATATGGCTCGTGCCCGGCAGGCCGAACTCTGCCAGAATGCGGCGGCAGGCGGCTTCATCGTTGTACCAGCTATAATAGGGATCTTTGACCTCCGTATGGGTGGCGGGGTCGGCGATATACAGCCGCTCAAAGGTGGTCATGGCGCTGCGTCCAAACAGCGGCGAAAGCTTGCCGCACCAAAGATACCACAGAAAATCCTGTCCGCTCTGGCGGGCGGCGCTGCCCTCTGCCCCATAGTAGCCCCGGCGGGCGCGGGCGTCGCAGTAATCCATCAGGGCACGGCCGGAGTAGCGGCGCCCCTCGAAGTGCTCCACCGCAAAGCCGCCCTTCGTGTTCATGGGCACAGCGCCGTGGTAGAGCAGATTGCCGTTTTCAATGTGGTACACGCTGCCCTTGGCATACAAAAATTCAATATGCTGTTGTAATTTCTCGCTCTGCCGGAAGGACTGCACCAGTTTTTGCAGTACCAGCTGCTCGTCCGGGTTCAGCTTTGTGGGGTCTGCCGGGTCTACCGTGGGGAAAGAGGTGTCCCGCAGGGGGTAGCTCTTCTCCCCTACCTGCACGGTGTGGGCGTCCCAGTCGATGCGGCGCAGATAATCCCGCCCCTGCATCTGGAAATCCGGGTTGCGGTCGATGACCTGACATTCCAGCTTGAACATGAGGATGGAGATGGCCTTGTGCATCACGGCGCAGCGGTGGAGCATTCCTTCCGTATAGGGGCCGCGGGCAGCGTCCGTGTGGGGCATCCAGATGGAAAGATCATCCTCGCCGTAGAACTGCTCTGCCATGCGCTGCAAGTGCCGCAGATTGATGCCGTAGCAGTCCTCCAGCATCCCGTGGTTGTGGTAGGCCAGCGTGGTTTTAAGTACGGTGCAGATGCAGATGGGACTGCCGGCGGCAGCACCCATCCATACCACGTCATGGTTGCCCCACTGGATATCCACGTTATGGTGGCGCATCAACAGATCCAGAATGATGTCCGGGCGCGGGCCGCGGTCAAACAGGTCGCCCACGATATGCAGCTTATCCACCGCCAGATGCTTGATCAGCTCACACAGCCGCACGATAAAGCGGTCGGCGCGGCCGTTCTCAATGATGCTGCCCACGATCTGGCCGTAGTACAAGTCTTTATCGTGATCCTCAAAGTGGGCGTGGAGCAGCTCGTCCAGAATATAGCCGCAGCTGGAAGGCAGACAGCTGCGCACATGGTCGCGGGTGTGCTTGGAGGACACCAGACGGCAGATATCGATCAGCTGGAGAAGGGTTTGGGTGTACCACTGCTCCAGCGCATCCTCGGTGGTGCAGCGCGCCTTGAGCTGGGGCAGCTTTTCGGTGGGATAGTAGATCAGGGTGGCAAGCTCGGCACGGGCTGCTTCCGGCATAGTACCGCCCAGCACGGCATCCACCTTTTCCCGGATGACGCCGGAGGCAGAGTTCAGGATATGCACGAAGGCTTCGTTCTCGCCGTGCAGGTCGCTCATGAAATGCTCCGTACCCTTGGGCAGCTTGAGCAGCGCCTGATTGCTGATGATCTCGCTGGCGGCCGCCGCCTGCGAGGGGTAATCTCTGGCCAGCAGAGCCAGATACTTCAGATTATCGCGGATCTCATCGGTTTCGATGCGCATGGTCTCCTCCATCACAACGCATTCCTTGCCCTGCAAAGATGTTGCGTTTTTTGTATTATCGTTTCTCTGTATTTCAGTATAGCACGAATGGCACCAAAAGTGGTATACTGAATACGAAAATTTTAAGCAAAGGACTTTGGATATTATGCCGAAAACCATTTCCGTTCCCACCTGCTGCACCCTCTGCCCCCGCCGCTGCGGTGCAAACCGTGCCGCCGGGCGCACCGGCTTCTGCGGGGCAGGCGCTACGCTAAAAGCCGCCCGCGCTGCCCTGCACCACTGGGAGGAGCCC
>OHDH01000477.1_pt1 | contig 19480 bp, 18 predicted proteins | sample 1566921 | NCBI WGS metagenome assembly OHDH01 (sample SAMEA3879585, study PRJEB24766) | human gut metagenome | biome: human-associated habitat; feature: feces | place: USA | collected 1985/1987
GCTTAGGGGGACATTTTCAATCAAACACTGAAAGAGATCACGCATCTGCCCGATATAGAGGGATCAGGCTGGCAAAACAAATGCTCAAAGATCCAAAGATTTGAGTACATAAAATAAGATCCTGGTCGAACCGCAGAAAAAACCACAGAAGAAAACCTGTGGGGCAGAGCGCTCCATTGAGCAAAAACAGAGCTCCGAGGATCTTTTTCCAGTGATCCCATACGGCGGAGGAAACTTTCCGACTTGTCCAGGCGGAAGGCATTCCGCTGGCCGTCAGAAAGGATACACCGAATAACAGAGAGAAAATGGTCATGCAGGCGTACAGAGCGGGGAGAGAGGGAAAACTGTGTGAGAAGACATTCAGAAAAGCGATGGATGCCAGTGTATAGAAAAAGAGATGTGTGAGCCGTTTCATATCACCCCTCCTTGGGTGCGTACGCCATCCCAAAGGGCGTTGCGGCCAGGCCGCCCTTTCCCGTCTCCCGGAGGGAGGGGGGCAGGGAACGGCCCACCTCTGCCATGGCGTCCAGAACCTGGTCCGGGGGGACCCGGCTCTCGATGCCGGCCAGAGCCATCTGGGCCGCCGAAAGGGCGTCCATGGCCCCGATGACGTTGCGCTTGACGCACGGGACCTCGACAAGACCGCCGACCGGGTCACAGACTAGTCCGAGCATATTCATGAGAACAGTAGAAGCCGCATAGGTGCATTGTTTTGGAGTGCCACCCAGCAATTCCGTAACAGCAGAAGCAGCCATGGCAGCAGCAATTCCGGTCTCTGCCTGGCAGCCGCCGACAGCGCCTGCGACTGTGGCATTTCTCATTGCAAGATAACCGATCGCACCGGCATTAAAAAGCGCCTGCTGAATCTGTTCATCAGAAAAATGATAATGTTTCTGGACAGCCAGAAGAAGTCCCGGTACGATTCCGGCAGAACCGGCAGTAGGAGAGGCCACGATCAGCCCCATGGAGGCATTCGTTTCCAGTGTAGCCATAGCATAAGTAATTGCCTTCTGAAGCAGATTTCCGCAGAGACCTTTTTTCTCCTGAGCGTGGAGACTCAGCTTTCTGGCTTCGCCGCCGATCAGACCACCCATAGATTTTACCGGCTGTCTGATTGGTGAGAAAGCAGCATCTTTCATAATTCCCAGTACTCGTGTCATTTTTTTATTTACAATCTCAGAGGCTGTTTCGCCAAGCTCAATCTCACGGATACGCATAATCTCTGAGATAGGAAGATTTTTTTCTTCACAGAGTGCTAAGAGTTCATTTGCATTTTTAAAATCCATGATAAAAATCCTCCTTTCTTTACATCTGTACGATCATAACTTCATGAATATTCGGGTTCTCGCGAATCGCAGGAACGATATTCTCAGGAAGTTTGCCGTCAGATTCTACGATTGTATAAGCAATCTCTCCCTTGCTTTCACGGAACAGACGCATAAATGCAATATTGATATTGCGGTCACTCAGGCATTTGGTAATATAGGCCACAACGCCGGGAGTGTCCTGATGAATCACGATCACTGCACTGTACTCGCCTGTAAAGTCTACCTGTACGTGATTGATATCTACAATACGGACCTTGCCTCCTCCAAGGGATTCGCCGCGTACGGTCATTTTCTGGCCTTTTTCATTTTCCATGCAGATATCTACGGTGTTCGGATGAATATCTGTTTCCTGCTCATTTGGAGTGAAAGAGAATTTCAGACCTTTTTCATGAGCAATATCAAAAGAATTTCGGATGCGCATATCATCAGTAGAGAATCCCATAATACCACCCAGCAGAGCTCGGTCAGTACCGTGACCATGGTAAGTTTTTGCAAAAGAGCCGTACAGGATGAAGTCGGCTCTCTTTAATGGGCCTTCGATCATTTTCTGGGCAAGATAGGAAATACGCGCCGCACCTGCGGTATGTGAACTTGAAGGACCGATCATGTTCGGCCCCATAACATCAAATACACTGATAAATGACATATTTTTTCTCCTGTGAATATCAATTATAGTCTTGCATGTTTATGGCAATAATCTTATTATTTGCAAATTTCTGATTATATTCTATCATTTAGGAATAAAAGAAGCAAACTTATCGTTAACATTAACAAAAATTAATGTAAAAAATGAGAAAACAGGGTTGCTTTTTCTCTACTGGGCGGTTACAATAACTGTGCAAATTGAAAATAATTTTAAAAATGCTGTTTCAAAATAGGGAACAGCATAAAATTTGCTGTTAGAAATCAGATTCCCGAAAACAGGGTCTGATATCCGAAATCGTAAATTTTAAAGAAAAGGCAGGTGGAACAGAATGGATAATTGCGATTCTCATGGGCGAAGTAGTAGCACAGGATCTGAATTAAAAAGAGTATATGAGTATAGCAGCCGTTTTTGTTCTGCTGTAGTCATATATTTTCAGGATTTTCCATGTATGCATATAAAATAGAAGTTTTTTACTGTCTGTGATCTGACAGTTTCTGTATGTGGAAGATCGGATGTCTTTTTCATTTCTTATCCTGTATTTATGAAATTCCCCCGAATCATGCAATTACATATTGAGCAGTAATGATCCGGCGAAAATGCCGGACAGTTACGGACAGCGGATGAATAGCAGGTTATGGCATAATACCCTGCAGTTTATTGTGCTGGAAAAAGCATGGAAGAAATAGCAGTAAAATGTAATAAATAACAGACTGCTTTCTTTTGGTGTGCTTTTATGCAAAAAAACGGAGGATGAAAGAATGGAGAAAAGAGTACAGGATTATTCCAAAGAAATTCTGAAGATCATCCGCAGCAACACCTCTCCGGCCGTTATGGGAGAAAGGCTGCAGGATTATCATGAGAATGATCTGGCAGATGTAATGCCGAAACTGACTGTACAGGAGCGGTGCAAGCTGTACCGTATCCTGGATACAGATATGCTCTCTGATATTTTTGAATATACAGATGAGGAGAATGCAGCAGAGTATCTGAATGAAATGGATGTGAAAAAAGCAGCAGCCATTTTATCCAGAATGGAGACAGATGCTCTTGCAGATGTATTAAATAAAGTTGAAAAAACAAAGAAAAAAATACTGATCGATCTGCTTGAACCTGAGGTTCGACGTGATGTGGAGATGATCGCATCCTTTGATGAGGATGAGATCGGAAGCCGCATGACAACAAATTATATTGTGATCACAGATAAACTGACAGTTAAGCAGGCAATGAGCAGTCTGATCGAACAGGCTGCAAAAAATGACAATATCTCCACTATTTTTGTAGTGACAGAGCAGCAGAAATTTTATGGGGCCATTAATCTGAAAGAACTGATCATTGCCAGACGGGATGATCTGCTTGAGAATCTGGTGGTGACGTCCTATCCATATGTATATGCGGAAGAGAATATTGATGAATGTATCGAAGAACTGAAAGATTATTCTGAGGATTCTATTCCGGTTCTTGACAACGATAATCAGCTTCTGGGTGTTATCACATCTGCCAGTATCATTGACCTGGTTGATGATGAGATGGGTGATGACTATGCGAAGCTGGCCGGTCTGACAGCAGAAGAGGATTTAAAGGAGCCACTGAAAGAAAGTATGAAGAAACGTCTGCCCTGGCTGATCATTCTTCTGGGACTTGGTATGGTGACTGCACTTCCGATCATTATGTGCTTCCAGTCTTTGATCCTTGATATGGCAGGTAATGTGGGTACCCAGTCTCTGGCTGTGACGATTCGTGTGCTGATGGATGAATCTCTGACAGGTAAGCAGAAACTGGAACTTGTGTGGAAGGAAATGAGAATTGGTCTGTGTAATGGCGGACTTCTTGGAATTCTGTCTTTTGCGCTGATTGGATTGTATATTTATCTGTTTAAAGGAAAAACACTTTTGTTTTCCTATGCAGTATCCGGATGTATCGGTGTGGCACTGTTGTTGGCTATGTTGATTTCCAGTGCAGTAGGCACCTGTATTCCATTGTTCTTTAAGAAGATCAATATTGACCCGGCAGTAGCATCAGGTCCGCTGATCACAACGGTGAATGACCTTGTTGCAGTAATTACCTATTATGGCCTGAGCTGGCTGTTCTTATTAAAAATGCTGAATCTTGCAGGCTGAATTTCAGATAATAAAAACAGAAAGAGGGATAAAATCTTTATGGATTTAAAACAATTACAGTATTTCGTAGTATGTGCGCAGACTGGTTCATTCAGTGATGCTGCGAAAAATCTGTATTCTACACAGCCCAGTGTCAGCAAGGTGATCAAGGGACTGGAAGATACGCTGGGAATGCAGCTTTTTGAACGGCTTCCAAGAGGAATCAGACTGACAGTACAGGGGCACAAGATTTATGAATATGCGTCGAAAATTATAAATGAAGTAAATGTTCTGGAAAATATGGCTTCCAGCGGAATGACAAAATGGATCCGGATATCTTTAAACCCCAGTTCCTGGTTTGCCAATCAGTTTGTAGACTTTTATAATGAAACCTATGAAAAAAAGTACCATTTCCAGGTAACAACAGCAGGCGTACAAAGCGTAATGGAAAGAGTCCGGGATTATATGGATGATATTGGTTTTGTATATATCCTCAGTCAGCAGAAGGAAAATTTTTTGTATGAACTGTCAAAAAACAAAATGCATTTCGAACCTATCTATGAAACAGATGTAATGCTGTATCCGGGACGTCTGACAGAGCTTTACAATTCCGGCAAAGAGAGGACAGAACTGGAAGACCTGGAGGGAATCCGTTTTATACAGAATTATCAGGATGAATTTTTTGACATCGGTGCTGTAAAAGAAGATGCATTCCAATGGAAGGATATTGACATTTCCGTGCTGACCAACAGTGATTATATTATGGAAAAAATGCTGAAGAACAGTAAGGTGGCAAATATAAGCGGAAGTTACCTGTCAGAAAACAAAGAAGGAACTACACCGGGAATCCCTCTGGATCTTGGAGACAGTAAAGTGATTTTTGGTTTTATACTCCACAAAGGAGAAGAAATGGATGAGAGTGTGGCAGAGCTTGTGGAGTTTTTAAAGAGCAGACTGCCGAAGCATTAATAAAAATTGCAGTTGACTTTTTAACTTATTTTGCATATACTAATAGTAGCTAAGAAATGAAGTGAAATTTCCATGAAGCGAAACGAAAGCCCTCAGAGTTGCCGCTCTGAGGGCTTTCTTGCTCGTTACGGTGAGCTGTTCCGTTTAGACTGTTGCTGTCTAATGTCCGCTGTCCAGCCATTTGCATATGTAGTAGCTAACTACGCCTGCTATGACAGAGACAAGAAATGAAGTAAAAATTGCTTCCATGAAACTCACCTCCTTCCTGCTGGAGGTTCGACAGCTCTTGTAGTATAACATAGTTTAGAACAAAATGGGATGGTTGTTTTAAATTATTGCTGATATTAAAAAAAACTATTCCAAAAATGACGATAGATATTCAAATTAAGAATAGCTTATAACCCCCAGGGTGGGTTGTGGGCTATTTTTGCTTTTGTTAAACTGAATGGTGGCAAATTAGGAGTACAATTTTCAAAAATTATAAAATGGAGATAATCAAATGAGAAAATATGCATTCAGACGACTGCTTCAGCTGATTCCCATTTTGTTTGCGATTACTTTTCTCTCCTATGGCATGATGCGGATTGCGGGAAGTGATGTAGTGACACAAAAAATGGAAAATACAGGACAGATCCTGTCAGAAGATAAGTTAAATGCAGCCAGAGAACAGCTGGGACTGGACAAACCATTTCTGACCCAGTATTTTGTGTGGCTTGGGAAATTGCTTCATGGAGATATGGGAAACAGCTATGTATCCAGTCTTCCGGTTTTTGATACGTTCATATCGAAGCTTCCGGCAACGCTGCTTCTTACAGTGACATCTATTTTGCTGACTATCATCATATCAATCCCTCTGGGGATTCTGTCAGCAGTAAAACAGAATACGATCACGGATTATCTGATCCGTTTATGCAGCTTTATAGGAAACAGTCTTCCTAATTTTTTTGTATCATTGCTGTTAATGTATTTTCTTGCGATCCGGTTGCGGATTTTTCCGGTTATAGCCAAAGAAGTAAGCTTGAAGAGTGTAGCAATGCCGGCAATCACTCTGGCAATTGCCATGTCGGCCAAGTATCTTCGCCAGGTCCGTGCAACTGTGCTGGATGAACTGAGTAAAGATTATGTGGCAGGAGCGAAAGCAAGAGGAGTAAAGTTTTCTGTCACTCTTTGGAAAAGTATTATGAAGGCTTCGCTGGTAACCATCATTACCTTGCTGATGCTGTCAGTGGGAAATCTGCTGGGAGGAACTGCGATCGTAGAATCAATCTTTATGTGGGATGGAGTTGGAAAGATGGCAGTAGATGCTATCTCCATGCGTGATTATCCTATTATTCAGGCATATGTTATGTGGATGGCGATCATCTATGTTGCAGTAAATCTGCTTACAGATCTGTCATACCGGTTCCTGGATCCGAGAATCCGTCTGGGAGGTGTGAAACAATGAGTGAAAAGCAGAATAAAAATGTGACAGTGCGTGTACAGAAGATTAAGAAAAACCATATAAAACAAAAGCTGGTCTTTTTTCTTATTCTGGCAATAGGGCTTGTGATACTTGCAGTTTTTTCAGAGCATCTCTGTCCATATGACCCTTATGCACAGGATCTGGCAAGTGCACTTCAGCCCCCCAGTCTTCAGCATCCTATGGGAACAGATACATATGGGAGAGATATGCTGTCCAGAGTTATAAGTGGTGCAAGAGCCAGTATTTTTTCGACCTTTATCCTGGTTGCTGTGATTTTTGTGTTAGGAACAGCTGTGGGTGTATGCTGCGGATATTTTGGCGGAGCTGCAGATACTGTTATGATGAGAATCTCAGATATATGTCTTGCTTTCCCTGGGCTTGTATTTGCCATGGCGATTGCAGCTATTCTTGGGGGAGGCATTCAGAATGCTGTTATAGCACTGGCAGTAGTAAGCTGGCCGAAATATTCACGTATTGCCAGAGGGCAGACTCTGGCATTAAAAGAGGAACCCTATATTCATGCTGCCATACTGGCAGGTGACAGCTCAGGTCAGATTATGCTCAGACATATTCTTCCAAATATGCTGGGCCCTGTTCTGGTAACAGCCATGCTTGATATCGGTACCATGATGATGGAACTTGCAGGTCTGTCATTTCTTGGACTGGGAGCACAGATTCCCATGGCTGAATGGGGAAGTATGATGAGCAGCGGACGAAGTATGATCCAAACATATCCATGGGTAGTATTATTACCTGGAATTGCAATTTTTATATCTGTGGCAATTTTCAATCTGTTAGGTGATACAGTTCGTGACTATCTGGATCCTAAGAACAGCCGTTCATGATAAGTAATATGAAAACAAACGAGGAGGAAAGAAAATGAGAACAAAGAAATTTCTGGCAATGGCAATTGCCCTGGGGCTGGCAGTAGGAATGACAGCTATGCCAACACTGGCAGCAGAAAAAAAGACATTGGTATTTGGCGATACCACCTTTAATGCGGAAAATGAGGAGGCAGATATTAATCCTCAGAATACCTATGCAGGATGGGCTTGCATCCGTTATGGAGTAGGGGAAACTCTTTTCCGTTATTCTGATACAATGGAAATAGAGCCATGGATCGCAAAAGAGTATGAAAATATTGACGAGCTGACCTGGAAGATCACACTGAACGACGGAGTTGTGTTTTCCAATGGACGTGCCTGTGACGGAGAAGCAGTAAAGGAAAGCCTGGAGGCTTTGGTTGCCAATCATGAGCGTGCAGCAGGAGATCTTTGCATTGATACTATCGAGGCAGATGGAAATACTGTTACCATAAAGACTACAGAACCGAAGCCTGCACTGATCAATTATCTCAGTGATCCTTATGGATGTATTATTGATATGCAGGCAGGTATCAGTGATGATGGTATAGTGATCGGTACAGGTCCTTATGTGGCAACTGAACTGGTGACAGATGATCATGTTAATCTTGTAAAGAATGAAAACTACTGGAACGGAGATGTGAATGTGGATGAGATCACTGTCCGTACAATCTCTGATGGTGATACACTGGCAATGGCTCTTCAGGCAGGGGAGATTAATGCTGCCTATGGTATGGCATATGCAAGCTATCCTTTATTTGAAAATGATGACTTTACATTTACCAGTACAGCTACAAGCCGTGCATTCTATGCGTGGATGAACTTTGAAAGTCCTGTAACATCTGACCCGGCAGTGCGTAAAGCAATTGCCATGGGTATTGATAAGGACAGCTTTGTGTCTGTGCTTCTGAATGGATATGGATATCCTGCAGTCGGTGTTTTCCCGGATACCTTCTCTTTTGGAGGGCAGAATCTGACAACAGAGAGCTATGATCCTGATGGGGCAAAGAAGGTTCTGGAGGAAGCAGGATGGGTGGATTCTGATGGTGACGGTATCCGTGAAAAAGACGGACAGAAACTGGAGATCCGCTGGCTTACTTATCCCAGCCGTCAGGAGCTTCCGCTTCTTGCAGAGTCTGCACAGGCAACCTTAAAAGAAATCGGTATGGATGTTCAGATAAATTGTACCTCTGATAATAATACTATCCGTAAAGACCCTGCATTATGGGATGTATATGCAAGTGCCATGGTAACTGCACCTACAGGAGATCCGGAGTATTTCTTCACTTCCTGCACACTGGATGAATCTGCAAGCAATAACGGACATTATCACAGTGATAAACTGGAAGATCTGGAAAAACAGATGAAGCAAGAATTCGACGCAGATAAGCGTTCAGATCTGGCGATTCAGATGCAGCAGACAATCCTGGATGACAATGCCTATGTATTCTGCTCTTACCTGAGAATGAGTATGATCATGCAGTCTAATGTAACAGGACTGACTGCACATCCATGTGATTATTATGAACTGACAGCGGATTTGGATATCAACTAAACTGTAACAATAAATGAAGAATATGTGAACGATGATATTTCAGGGGCAAAAGATATTTTGCCCCTGATTTGGTAAGTATTAACAAGGATGGTTTACAGAAATGGATAGAAAAATACTGACCTACGATTCCGTAGAGATATCATTTGGCGGGAAAGCGGTGGTTCATGATGTGAGCTTCTCTCTTGAACATGGAGAGATACTTGGCCTTGTGGGAGAATCCGGCAGTGGGAAAAGCACCCTGATCAAAGCCGCAATGGGACTTCTGGGACCGGATGGTCTTGTGACAAGAGGAGATATCCGATATATGAATCAGAATATTCTGGATATACCGGAGAAAGAAAAAAGAAAGATCAGAGGTGCAGGAATTGGCATGATCTTTCAGGATGCAGGTGCTTCCCTGTGCCCGATCCGCACCATTGGAGAACAGATTTATGAAAGTATGCGTGTACATACGAAGATAACAAGAAGTGAGGCCAAAAGCAGGGCAATGGATCTGTTTGATAAACTGAACTTTAAGGACAGTCAGCGTGTGTGGGACAGTTATCCATTTGAACTGTCAGGCGGAATGAATCAGAGAGCAGGTATTGCAATTGCCATGCTTATGAATCCGCCCATCCTATTTGCGGATGAACCGACCAGTGCTCTGGATGTGTCTGTACAGCGTCAGGTTGTAAGGGAAATGCTTAAGTTAAGAGAGTTGTTTGGAACTGCAATTGTGATCGTGACACATGATATCGGGGTAGTCCGGGCAATGGCAGATACTGTGTTGGTTTTGAAAAATGGAAAAACAGTAGAATATGGCACAGCAGACCGTGTACTGGATCATCCCCGGGATCCGTATACCAGGAAATTGCTGGAGGCTGTACCAAAGCTGCAAAGGAAGGTCAGAGTATGAGCATACTTTTAGAGGCAGAACATTTAACAAAAATATTTACCCAGAGAGGAAAAAATCCTTTTAAAGCAGTAAATGATGTAAGCTTTACACTAAAAAAAGGAGAAACGCTGGGAATCGTAGGAGAATCCGGCAGTGGGAAAAGTACAATAGCAAAGCTGCTCACCCGGCTGACTGATATCACAGAGGGTACATTGAAATTTGAAGGAAAAGATATTACAAGACTGAAACAAAGTCAGCTGAAAGAGGTATATGGAGATATACAGATGGTTTTTCAGAATCCGGTGGGTTCTTTTGATCCCAGAAGGACACTGGGTGACGGAATTGGTGAGAGTCTTAGAAACCGTGGAATGAAAAAGGCTGATGTGGAGAAAAGAGTAGCAGAATTGCTTGAGCAGTGCGGCCTTGAGAAGGAATATGCAAAAAGATATCCTCATGAGGTAAGTGGCGGACAGTGTCAGCGGGCTGCGATAGCAAGAGCTCTGGCAGTAAAACCAAAAGTTCTGATCTGTGATGAGGCAACCAGTGCTCTGGATGTAACCATACAGAAACAGATCATGGAGCTTCTGGAAGACCTGAAAGAGAAGAATGGGCTGTCTTTTATTTTTATTTGTCATAATCTGGCCCTTGTCCAGATGTTCTGTGATAGGGTTCTGGTACTGTATGAGGGAAAAGTAGTGGAAAGCGGAATTCCCGATGATATCATCAATGAACCCAAGGAAGAGTATACGCAGAGACTGGTGGATGCGGTACTTTCGTGAATGTGATTTTTTTGGAAGTGCGATAGTGGTATGAAAAATACAGGCAAAACTATGCCGGATAAGAATATATAGATATCCCCTTGGGTGGGTTGTTGACGCTTTAATGTGGTGCTACAATACAGTTGTTTGTAAGGTGCGCGCCAGATAAAAATAATATTTTCACAGGAAAGGAAGTATATTTATGCATATACCTGAAAATTATTTAAGCCCGTCAACATGTGCTGTAATGACAGCAGCCATGCTTCCGGTGTGGGGATATTCTATTCATAAAATAAAAACAGAGATACCGAAATCAAAGATGCCGCTTCTTGGTATTGGGGCAGCCTTTTCATTCCTGGGAATGATGTTTAATGTTCCGCTTCCGGGCGGTACAACAGGACATGCAGTAGGGGGAACTCTTATTGCCATACTGACAGGAAGTCCTGCAGCCGGGTGCATAGCGGTTTCTATTGCTCTGCTGATACAGGCCCTTCTTTTTGGAGATGGCGGAATCCTTGCATTTGGGGCAAACTGTTTTAATATGGCATTTATATTGCCATATCTGGGCTTTTTCCTGTATAAACTTCTTTTGAAGAAAACAGGTATGCGCAAACTTAGCGCGGCAATTAGTTCATATATAGGTATTAATGCTGCGGCCTTTTGTGCAGCTGTTGAATTTGGTATTCAGCCACTGCTGTTCAAAAATGCAGAAGGCCAGGCTCTTTATTGTCCGTATCCGCTAAGTGTATCAATACCTGCAATGATGATCGGACATATTACATTATTTGGTCTGGCAGAGATTATTCTGACAGTAGTGGTACTTACCTTTGTTGAAAAAGTTACACCAAAAGCATTGGATGCTGTTCCGGATAAGACAGCATTTAAACCACTGTATATACTGATGGCTGTTCTCATCGTACTGACTCCTCTGGGACTTCTGGCAACCGGTACTGCCTGGGGTGAATGGGGTGCTGATGAAATCGCTGGTCTGGTAAGTGGCGGAAGCCAGCTTGGATACACTCCGTCAGGAATGACCAATGGATTTGAACTGTCAACTTTGTTTCCTGATTATTCTATGTCCGGGTTACCTGAGTGGACAGGATATATTCTTTCGGCTATTGTAGGCGTGGCACTTCTGGTGATCATTTTTAAGATTATTTCTTCAATGATGAAAGAGAAAGTTGATTTTAAAAAGAAGGCTGCATAACAGATGAATGATCATAAAAAAGAAGAAACTATGCTTCCAGACTGGATGTGTTCCGGAGAAACTTATGTTCCATCTAAAGATAAAGAAGCATTTTTAACAAAAAGTACGAAATCAGTTTTATCTGTGCTTGCAAAAATGCGGTTTTATGAAGGGAAGGATGGCAAATTTTCTGCCACTCCTTCTCTGAAACTGTTTTATACACTTCTATATATTGTTCTTACTGCATGTTCGGGAAATTATCTGTTTACTCTGATTATGTGTGCAGCAGTGACAGTCAGACTGGCGTTTTTTTCGGCAAAAGCTATCCGTCAGATCCTGAGAGGAACAGCAGGTGCGGTTCTGTTTTCTATATTGATCCTTCTCCCATCTGTATTTATGGGAACTCCTCAGACTTTAATGAATATTACTTCAAGAGTATATGTATCTGTAACTCTGGTTGGTATTTTGTCATCAGGGACATCCTGGAATAAACTGACAGGAAGTATGAGAACTTTTCGGCTGCCATCCATATTTATTTTTACGCTGGATATTACTTTGAAATATATTTCGGTGCTTGGAGAGATATGTGCAGCTATTCTTACGTCTGTCCGGTTAAGGTCAGTGGGAAAGAATCCTCAGAAAGCAAAAGCTTTGTCAGGTGTGTTGGGAATCTCATTTCTGAAATCTGGTGAAATGGCAGAGGAAATGCATGCAGCAATGTGTTGTCGTGGATTTACAGGAGAGTATAAGAAAAAGCAGAAATACACGTTATGTGCAGCGGATATTTTCAGCACTTTTATTATGGCTGGATGTATTGTATTGTTCTGGTATCTGAACAGAAAGATATGATAATTGACAGGAAAAGACAGAAGAGGGTAGTTATGATCAGACTTGAGAATGTATGTTTTGCATATGAAAAAGAAATTGCACTGAGATATGTGGATCTTCACATAAACAGAGGAGATTCTATAGTTATCCAGGGACCTAACGGATGTGGAAAATCAACACTGATTAAACTATTGAATGGAATTATTTTTCCATCGGAAGGAAAATATTTTTATCAGGGACATGAAATTAATGAAAAAGCGTTAAAAAACAGCCAGTTTGCAAAATGGTTTCATCAGCAGATGGGATATGTGTTTCAGAATGCAGATGCCCAGCTTTTCTGTGGAAGTGTGGAGGAGGAAATTGCATTTGGCCCGGTCCAGATGGGGCTTTCGGAAGCGGAGATAAAAAAAAGAACAGAAGACTGCCTGCACTTATTTGGATTGGAAAAACTAAGAGATAGACCACCCTATCATCTGAGTGGAGGGGAGAAAAGAAAGGTTTCACTGGCATGTATTCTTTCGTTGAATCCTGAGGTCCTGATTTTGGATGAACCTCTTGCAGGACTTGATGAAAAAACACAGGATATGCTGGTGGATTTTCTGCAGAGTTTTCATAAAGCAGGAAAAACGTTGATTACGATTACACATAACAGACAACTGGCTGAAACTATCGGTACCAGATTTGCCTGTATGAATGAAGAACATGAACTGAAGATGCTATCATAATATTGATAATTATCTTTTCGTTAAAAAAAGTACTTCCTGCGGACGAAGTACTTTTTTTAATGAGTTTTTAGATGCGCATTGCGCGGAGGTCTGTGCACCTTTATTTGTTGTTTGACACAAATCTTTGTGCGGATACATGGATCATTAAGTATCTCGCTGACTGATATTTAATGATCTCTGCATTGATTATATTTTAACAAAATTATGGGAAAGAACAAGCCTCCCAGGGGGATTTCAAACCATGAAAAAAGTAGTATGAACTATGCAATATATGAATAGGTAAATATCCCCCAGGGGTGTTTGACAATTGTTTACGATCTGAATTTTACTTAGTTACTGTAGCCAGAAGTGCTTTAATATCTTCCATATCATCAGCAAAATAAATTCCCTGCTGACGATTTTCTGAGGACAGCCCCATCTTGATCATATGGTCAAGAAGCTGTTTCAGGCTGTCATAATATCCATTCAGATTATACAGAATACAGGGGGCATTAAGGTGTTTTAGGGAAACCATGGACATAACTTCTGCGATTTCCTCCAGAGTACCTGTGCCTCCCGGAAATGCAATAAATGCATCACCTAGTTCAATCATTTTTGCTTTTCTTTCAGCCATATCTTTTGTGACGATCAGTTCTGTGATCTCATCATACTGCAGTTCAGAATCTATAAAAAACTGTGGTTCCACGCCTGTTACTTTTCCTCCGGCATTCAGCACACTTTCTGCTATCTGTCCCATAAGACCGGACTTCGATCCGCCATATATCAGAGAATTTCTACTTTCTCCAATCCATGTTCCTAATTCCCGGACAGCATCTCCAAGTGCCGGATCATTCCCCTCCAAAGCTCCAAGATAAACAGTAATATTCATTGTAATTTCCTTTCTTTTTTCATGTACAGGTAATTGTTTTATATAACTGCCTCAAATAGCATTACCATCAGCGGCATTGTAATAATTGAGAACAGTGTAGTCATGACATTGATGGCACTGGCATAACGTGAATCATTTCCGTATACCTGGCACATCTGGGTTATTGTGGAAGCAGACGGTGTGATGATCGCCAGAAAGACAATAAGCATGATTTTATTTCCGTCTGCAGAGAACATAGCCAGATGGCTGATCTTAATCATTACAAGTGCAAGCAAAGGCACTGCAATCAGACGAAGAAATGATACAAAATATACTCTTTTGTCAGCAAAAATCTGTTTCAGATTCATTCCTGCAAACAGCATACCGGTTACGATCATACTGGCCGGTCCTATCATGCTGCCCACTGAGCCAAGAGTATTATTGATGATCTCCGGCAAATGGATTTTTGCGAAAAAAAGTACAACACCGATAAAAATAGAAATCATGTTAATATTTAACACAATCTTTTTCCAGTCGTAGGAAGATTCCCGGCTGATAATCTTTTTGCAGTGTGTCCACAGAAAGATAAGCTGCACACTCATAAAAACACATCCATATAAAACCCAGTCCTGTCCAAGAATAAAGGTCACAATGGGTACGATCAAATTTCCTGAATTAGAATAATAAACAGAAGCAATTTCCACTTCATTCAGATGCAAAAGCTTTCCGGCTATGGAGATAATGATCAGGAGAAGAACCTGAATCATGACAGATGCAGCCAGAGCAAGCAGCAATCCCTTTACAGTATCCATCGTGTAATCTACCTGAAAAGCATTGATGATTACACAGGGAATGATCAGATAGAGAATGATTTTGGATAAAACCTTGCTGTCTTCATCTTTTACAAGCCCAACTTTCACGATCAAATATCCCATGAAGATCATAAGAAACAATTGAATGATCTGTTCCATGAGCAGTATGCTGATATTCATAAATATCCACCTCGTATTCTTAAAAATGTCCGTCATCGGGAATATTGTATTTACCCGATTTCTGATGTCGGAACTCATTATAGAACTTTCCCGGTTGCGGTTCAATAGTAATGTGCGAACAGAAACAGTTGCTGACAATATTTTACAGGAAGCAAACCACAGATTTGAGAAAGTGTTTCAGATTATATTATCAGACAGTTTTTCAGCGGAAATCTTACAGAATAGCATTCATAGTATACGTCAGGTTTATTGTTTATCAATAACGGCATCCGGAGAATTAAAGGATTACGAAGCAGATCTTAGCTGATTCTTTCTGGACATTCTGATAGTATTATGTCATACTTAAATATGCAGAAGATTGCGGGAGCTGCTTTGCAGCGGAGCAATTCGTGGATAACATCATATGTATTAATTAAAATGAACAGGAGACATCAGCACAATGTTAGATGAAAGGATATATGAGAGTTATATAGGAATCCTGAAGGAAGAAATGGTTCCTGCAATGGGGTGTACAGAACCGATCGCGCTGGCATATGGAGCAGCCAGAGCACGAGAAGTTCTGGGAAAAGAACCGGAACATATCACTGCAAAATGCAGTGGAAACATTATAAAAAATGTCCGTTGTGTTATCATTCCAAACTCCGGCGGATTGACTGGAATTGAAGCAGGTGTAGTTCTCGGTGCAGTAGCCGGAAACGCATCCCTGAACATGGAAGTTCTTTCGAATGTAAATGAATTTGAAAGAAAGAGATGTCGTGAACTTTTGGATAAAAAGATATGCAAAGTAGAACTTCTGGACTCCCCGGTAGTCCTGCACTTTATCATAGAAATGCAGGCAGGGGATGACACAGTAAGTCTGGAGATCAAATACGATCATATAAATGTAACAAAGATCGTAAAGAACCAGGAAGTCCTGCTGGATTCAGATCATAAATCCGGTGAAACTCCGGCTGCAGCAGACAGAACTCTGCTCAATCTGGAAGACATTAAAACATTTGCAGATACGGTGGAGCTTGATGATGTCAAGGAAATTATAGAAAATCAGATCCGCAGCAATATGGCAATCGCTCATGAAGGAATGACTGGTAAATACGGTCTTGGAATCGGCCGGATAATACGCGAAACCTATTCCAATGATATGCTTACCAAAATGCGCAGCCTCACAGCCGCAGCTTCCGAAGCCAGAATGGGCGGATGCGATATGCCGGTAGTCATCAACTCAGGCAGTGGAAACCAGGGGATTGCCTGTTCCGTACCACTGATCGTGTATGCCAGAGAAATGGAACTTCCGGACTATGTACTTTACCGCGCACTGGTATTTTCTAATCTCTTAACTGTATACCAGAAACAGTATATCGGTAAACTTTCCGCATTTTGCGGTGCGGTATCCGCATCCTGTGCAGCCGGTGCGGGGATTACCTACATGGGAGGTGGCGAACTTTCAGTGATCAAGAAGACCATAGAGAATACTCTTGCCAATATTCCGGGAATCATCTGTGATGGAGCGAAAATATCCTGTGCAGCGAAAATCGCCGCCAGTCTTGATGCTGCATTCCTGGCACATCACCTTGCTATGAACGGTCAGTCCTATGCGCCATATACCGGAATCCTCAAGGAAGAAGCCGGCGAAACCATCAGCTGTGTAGGACAGATCGGCAAAGAAGGAATGAAAGAAACAGACAAAGAAATTCTGCGGATTATGTTAGAGCGTGTTTGATTTTATGACAAAGTAAAAAAGAACGGTATATTCTCCTGCTGAAAAAAAGACATAATTGCACTGGTTTTGTGATAAGACAAGAAAAAATAATGACTATAAATTTCAATTCATCTATTATGTTCATCTGAAAATAGGAATATAAATGACCTGAAACGAAAAAAGTATAATTACGGTCATCTTAAGAAACCGATGAAAATGACCTGAAACGAAAAAAGTACAATTACAGTCATGTATAGAAGAGAATATGAATGACTTAAAACAAGAAAAGCAGAATTACGGTCATCTTAAAATGAAATTATGAATGACTTGGAATAAAGAAAGTGAAGAATAGAGTCAATATAAAGAGATTTTTTGTTTGACTGAATTTGCTGAAAATAAAATTTAAGTCAAGGAACTTGAGAAAGTAAAAAATTTTTACGAGGTAAGCAGATAGATATGACTATATATGAGTATGGAAATCCAGATGCGGATACTGTTTTGATTCAGTTGACTGGTGATCATGAATTATCTGTTCTTAAGAATGAGGTTGAAGAAATCCGAAAACGGACTTCAACAGATTTTAGACTTATTGCTACAAAAGTTGATGACTGGAATTATGAGTTGTCTCCATGGAAAGCACCGGCAGTGTTCGGAAATGAAGACTTTGGTGATGGTGCTGTCAGGACACTGGAGCAGATTCTGACATTATGCACAGACAAAAGCAGGACATATTATATCGGGGGATATTCTCTTGCGGGGCTGTTCTCGTTATGGGCAGCATATCAGACAGATGTATTTTCCGGCATTGCAGCTGCTTCACCGTCTGTCTGGTTTCCGGGATTTATTGAGTATATGAAGGAACATGAAATTAAAAGTGAGACAGTTTATCTAAGTCTTGGTGACAGAGAAGAAAAAACGAGAAATTCGGTGATGTCACAGGTTGGAAACTGTATCCGGATGGGATATGGGTGGCTCATAGAGCATGGGATTAATTGTAATCTGGAATGGAATCAGGGTAATCATTTTAGAGAACCGGATATAAGAATTGCGAAAGCATTTGCCTGGGTAATGGAGGGGAAATAATATGTGGATATTATTTGCATTTGGTTCTGCTCTGTTTGCAGGCTTGACAGCCATATTGGCAAAATGCGGAATCAGAAACACAGATTCTAATGTTGCGACGGCATTAAGAACCGGTGTAGTGTTAGTCTTTTCATGGCTTATGTTATTCATGGTCGGGGCACAAAGTGAAATCAGAGATATTTCGGCAAAAGTCCTGATTTTTTTGATTTTGTCAGGACTGTCAACGGGGATATCCTGGCTATGCTATTTCAAAGCACTGCAGATTGGAGATATCAATAAAGTAACACCAATTGATAAATCGAGTACAGTGATAACGATGCTGCTGGCTTTTATTTTTCTCAGGGAAGAAATAACGTGGCTGAAATTTGTTTCAATGATTCTTATCGGTATCGGTACTTATCTGATGATACAGAAAAAGGAAACAAAGGAAAAGGCAGAAGATAAGAAGTGGCTGCTTTATGCAGTCGGTTCCGCTGTTTTTGCCAGTCTTACCTCTATTTTGGGAAAGATTGGAATTCAGGATGTCAATTCAAATCTTGGAACTGCGATCAGGACTGCTGTTGTATTGGTGATGGCGTGGATTGTAGTATTTGTGACCGGAAAGCAGAATACGGTTAATAACATTGACAGAAAAAGCTGGCTGTTCCTTATTCTTTCCGGATTTGCAACAGGCTGTTCCTGGCTATGTTATTACAGAGCACTTCAGACAGGTCCGGCCAGTGTGGTAGTTCCGATTGATAAACTGAGTATCCTTGTGACCATTGCATTCTCATATATTGTATTCCATGAAAAACTGTCATTGAAATCAGGGACAGGACTGCTTCTTATTGTTGTTGGAACGTTAGCTTTGCTGATATAACTATTATAAAAAAGAAAGACTATCTGGAAAAGTATAATTGCGGAAACTGGCTTTTTCAGGTAGCAGAGGGATATTCAGATGGTATTTCAGATGCCAATGGAATCCTTTGATCCGCGCTGTACGCTCGGAGACGGAATTGGAGAAAGTCTGAGAAATATGGGGATAAGCTGCACCGAAACCCGGAGAAAAGTGGAAGAACTTCTGGAAAGATACGGCCTGGAAAAAGAATACGCAGACCGTTATCCCCAAATTGTATATTTATCCTGTGTCTGAAGTATATCAAACAGGGCAGCAGATAGAGCAGAAATGTCTGAAGCGATTTTATTCGTGAAAGACATTTCTGCTTTTTGATTTCTTACTCAAAATGCCGTAAAATTTTGTGTTTTTAAAAATAAAGAAAGTGTCAAAAAGCACTAACAATTATTCAGAAATCTGTGATACAATGGAAAGTGCGAAATATAGAAAATATCTGATATTATCCGTTTGACTGTTGGATATATCTCAGAATACAGATATATTGGATAAGGGAGAGACTATGAAAATAGAAAAAAAACTATGGATTATTCTGTTTGCATTTGGGATATTCGCCATTTGTTTTTCAGGTTGGATTTTCAGACAGAGTACGGCCAGAGAAAAATTGTTCTGGGATAATACGATCCGGTGCGAAACAAAAGAACTGAAAGAAGGAGAAATCAAATCGGAGAATATTGCCC
>OHDH01000529.1_pt1 | contig 17997 bp, 17 predicted proteins | sample 1566921 | NCBI WGS metagenome assembly OHDH01 (sample SAMEA3879585, study PRJEB24766) | human gut metagenome | biome: human-associated habitat; feature: feces | place: USA | collected 1985/1987
ATGCTGGAGGGCTTTAGCAATAAAGGGATGATAACCGTAGCCATGCTCTTCCTTGTCAGTGAGGGAGTGCGGCAGAGCGGGGCTTTAGGCCAATTGATCAAGAAACTGCTTCCCGAGGGGAAGACCACCGTATTCAAGGCGCAGGCGAGGATGCTCCCGCCCGTAGCTTTCGTGTCGGCGTTCCTGAATAATACGCCGGTGGTGGTTATTTTCGCCCCGATCATCAAGCGATGGGCAGAGGCGGTGAAGCTTCCGGCCACGAAATTCTTGATCCCTCTCTCGTATGTCACGATATTGGGCGGTATATGTACCTTGATCGGTACTTCTACGAATCTGGTGGTGCACGGCATGATTCTGGAGGCGGGATATGAGGGCTTTACGATGTTTGAGCTGGGGAAAGTCGGTATTTTTATCGCTATCGCCGGTATTTTATATTTTGTTTTGAATATACCGTTGCTGGCAGTTTCGCTGAAACGTTTTGGTAAGGAATTTCTGGCTAAAACTATTTACTGCGTTTGCTGGTACAGCTTGTTTCTGACAGTTGTGCCGATTGCGGATCATTTACTAGTTGATGAACATCTGACGGCTTGTGTGGCCGGCGGTGTGATCTGCGGCATTGGTGCCGGCATGACTTTGTTGTCTGGCGGCAGCGGCGGCGGTGAGGAAATTTTAGGCCTTTTGCTGATGCAGAAGCATTCAAATTTGAGTGTTGGCAAAGTTTCTGCTATGCTGAATATCTTTATCTTTGGGACCTGTGCCATAATCTTCAGTATTTCCCAGGCAATCTATTCTGTCCTCTTTACCGGTATTGTGTATTATGTCTTGGATAAGGTGCATTTCCAGAACATCATGCTGACGATGCTGATTATTACAAAAAAACAGGGGCTGGAAAAGATAATCTTTGAAAAGGTCAACCGCGGTGTTACAAAATGGAATGCTTATGGCGCCTATAAGAATGAAGAAAGAGAAATTTTAATGACCGTAGTTTCTAAAAGTGAGTTCTTGCAGCTGCGGCGATTGCTTTTAGCAGCAGACCCGGAAGTTTTTATAATTATAGAAGAAAATGTTTTTGTTGTTGGTAATTTTCAAAAACGTGTCAATCAATAAAAAAGCTCCTGCTTGGCAGGAGCTTTTTCTGTTATTGTATTATTTAGGGACGATGTCGCCGACGCCGTTTAAAATATAGCGGGGGCGATAAGCAAAGACCTGCATATTTTCCAGATTGCTAACACCGGAAAGCACCAGGACAGTAGTCAGGCCGCTTTCCATCCCCGCTACGATGTCCGTATCCATACGGTCGCCGATCATGACAGCTTCGTCTGAATGAACGCCTAGCATTCTCAGGCCGGTACGCATCATCAGTGGATTGGGCTTGCCGACAAAGTAAGCCTGTTTGCCTGTAGCAAGTTCGATCGGCGCAACCAGAGCGCGGCAGGCAGGAATGATGCCTGTTTCCGTGGGACCGGTCAGGTCAGAGTTAGTGGCGACTAAACGGGCGCCTTTTTGCAGCAGGCTCACGGCTTTTAAAATCATATCATAGTTATAGGCACGGGTCTCGCCGACAACTACATAATCAGGATTAGTATCGTTCATCGTGATACCGGCATCATAAAGCGCATTGACCAGCCCCGGCGCGCCAATAACGTAAACGCTGCATTTGGGTGACTGGCTGGCCAGAAATTTAGCCGTTGCCAGAGCACTGGTGTAAAAGTGGCTTTCATCAACATCAAGGCCCATACGCGCTAATTTTTGCTGTAATTCTTTAGGTGAACGCTCGCTGGAGTTGGTGAGGAATAAAAACTCTTTCTTTTCTCTGTAAAGCCAGTCAACAAACTCTTTGACTCCGGGCAGCAAACGATTGCCGTGATAGATAACACCGTCCATATCGCAGATAAAGCCCTTTTTAGCATAAAGTTCCTGTAAAGTATCTATGGTGATCACTTCCTTATATTAGGTAATTCAATCTTATACTATAATTATCGGCTATTAAAGCAAGAATTTCAATGTTTTCAAGTATTGAAATTCATATTCAAAGTAAAATTTATGAAAATTTTTCATTAAAGAGATATTTTGTTATAATATTAAGCAAATATACGAAATAAGTGAGGAGAAGGTTATGCGTATTGCTGTGATAGATGGAATGGGCGGCGGACTTGCCGCACAGGTGGTAAGTCAGCTGACGGGCAGGCTGCCTGAACAGGTTGAGCTTATCGGTTTGGGCACTAATGCTTTGGCAACGGCGGCAATGCTCAAAGCCGGAGTCAAACGCGGCGCTACCGGAGAAAACGCGATCTGTGTTTCGGCAGCGACGGCAGATTTGATCATTGGACCGATCGGGATCATCATACCTAATGCTATGATGGGAGAGATCACCCCGCGTATTGCTGAAGCAATCGGCAGCGCTGCTGCTAAAAAAGTGCTTTTGCCTGTGAGTCAGAACCATTTTGAAATAGTTGGTGTGGCGCCTAAATCACTGGCAGCCTTAGTAAAAGAAGCGGTAAGCAGAATTTTGACTTTGGTTGAAGCCAGAGGGTAAGAAGTGGTATAATATAAAATAGTTTTGTTTGGATAAAGCAAGTAAAGGAGAAAGACGAAATGATTGCTATCCGTGACCGGGTACGTTTTGTAGAAACAGATATGATGGGCGTAGTGCATCATGCCAACTATCTGCGTTGGTTTGAGATGGGGCGTGTGGCGTATCTGCGTGCCGCCGGTGTCGAGCTGCTTGATCTAATGGCGCACGGAATTATTTTCCCGATTACAGAAGTGCATGTCAAATACAAAAATTCCTGTACTTTTGATGATGAGTTTGAAGTACAGACTATCATGACTGAGTTCAGCCGTGCCAAAATGGATTTTACCTATAAGGTAGTAAGGCTTGCTGATGAAGCAGTACTGGTTGAAGGTAAGACACGTAATTTATTTACTAATCAGCAGGGCAAGATCATCCGTTTGGACGCCTGCTATTTTGATAAAATCAATGCGCTGTTTCAGCAGGAAACAGCCAAGGAGTGAGAAGATGGAAACTAAATTTGAAATCGTGCCGGTGCCGACCCGTATCCTGACCCATCACGACGATATCGTAGCAGCCATTGTGGAATATGGCGGCGATAAGATAGGACCTGATGACGTAGTTTGTGTTGCTGAAAGCGTTGTGGCTATTACTCAGGGCGGCGCCAAACGCAGTGAAGATTTTAAACCGGGCCTGCTGGCCAAGGTTTTGTGCCGTCTATTTCCTTCCAAAGGCAGTATTTCCGGCTGGCACAGCATGCAGGCACTGATCGACGCTGAAGGCGGCATGCGCGTTCTGATTGCCGTCATCTGTGGTTTTGCTGCCAAATGCGTGGGTGTTTCCGGTGTGTTTTACCGCATGGCCGGCGAACAGGCGCGCCTGATCGACGATGTTACAGGTACGATGCCGCCGTATGATAAACATATCGTTTATGGTCCGCATAATCCAGGCAAGGTTGCCGAGGATATTACTAAAGGGACAGGTGCTTTTGGAGCAGCTGTAGCTGACGTTAACGATCTGAAGCGGTCTTGTGTTCTGGGCGTTTCCAAAGGTGTTGATGCTGATGAAGTGGCACAGATTTTGATTGATAATCCCTTTGGCAACGGCAGTCAGAAAACACCGGTCGTTGTTATAAAAAATTACCGCAGGGCACGCTGAGGAGGCTAAAAAATGCTTTTTATTTTAAAAGTTATTGCAGCACTGGTCGTATTGGCAGCTGTTGTGATCGGAATATATATATTACTGCAGGGCAAGGAAGAAATGTTTTTTGATGTCACTAAGCGGACCAAATCCAGACTGACAAACCGCAGTGAAGACAAGCTGGACTTTGAAGTGGAGCTGCCCATGCATAATGACGGCAAGGAAGAAGGTATTATATTGGATGCCTTTATCCGCGTTTATCTGCCGCAGGAGCAATATGCCGATGCGCAGCTGCGCGGCCGCGTCAATTTAAAAGAAGCGCCGCGTGAAGATGATTATTTTGAAGCAATGCTGCTTGGACCCGGTGTAAAAAAGACGATGGTCGTAAAATTCGAGCTGGTGCCGGAACATGGCGTTACCTTAAAGCAGGCTGTAGAAGGTATGCCTGATGTAGATATTGCACTGTTCCTTGACTGCCGTGGACGGACAGCACTCTATACTGTCAAAAAAATCATTACTTTGCACAAAGATGAATTGCAGGCTTTGCTGGCCTAATGTATAATTGGAGTAAAAACCGCCGGAAGGCGGTTTTTCTTTTTGGAATAATTTTTTCTTTTGGCAGGTTTTTTCAGTGTGAATATGGAATTATAAAAGATTAATGAATGTACGGAAAAGCGGGGTGAGGAGATGTTACTGGGGATCGACGTAGGCGGTACTTTTACAGATGCCGTACTGATCGGCAGGGGACGGATCATAGCGCAGGCCAAACGCAGGACAACGCAGACGGCAGTATTGAACGGGATTTTAGAAGCGCTGGATGAAGTTCTGCAGGAACAGGAAGTTTATAATATTGAACGGGTTGTGATTTCTAGCACGATCGTAACTAATGCTTTAACAGAAGGACGAACTGATCCGGTATTTTTGGCAGTGATGACAGGGCCGGGAATGAACGTGAGCAAGAGCTTTCCCGTTGAGCCTTATTATGTGAGCGGCTATGTCGACCATCGCGGCAAGATCACGGCGCGTACCGACTGGCAGAAGCATCGGGGCCTGCTGGACAAAGCTAAAACAAAAGTTGCGGCTGTGTCTGGAAAATTTTCAGTACGTAACCCGGAGAATGAATATGTTTTGGCAGCAGAACTTCAGGATTGCGGTTATGAAAAAATTTTTCTTGGTTCGGAATTATCCGGCGAACTGAATTTTGTGCGCCGGACTAATTCAGCTTATTTTGCGGCGGCTGTGTATAAAACCTTTAAAAATTTTTGCCGGCAGGTAGAAAACAGCCTGCAGGAACGCAATATCACCGCTCCGGTGCATGTGTTAAAAGCCGATGGCGGGACTTTGCCATTAGAAATAGCTCTGAAACAGCCTGTAGAAACTATTTTTACAGGACCTGCAGCCAGCGTTTTAGGGATCGAGGCCCTGGGCGCACCGCAGGGAAAAAGTATTTCTCTGGATGTAGGCGGCACTACTACCGATATAGCTTTTTGGGAAAACGGATTACCGCTGCTGGCCCGTCATGGAGCAAAGATTGCGGGCTATCCTACAGCGGTACGGTCATTCCATATGCGCAGCATCGGTATTGGCGGCGACAGCTGCATCAGGCGTACGGAAGCCGGTTTTACAGTAGGACCTGAACGGAGCGGTCCGGCTATGGCGGTGGGAGGCAGTGAACCGACCCTGTCAGATGCTTTGATTGTGTCAGGCCGGGTCGAATTTGGCGATAAGGAAGCAGCGCAGAAAGCGATGCAGCAGCTTTGCCGGCAGGGAGAAACTGCGGTTGAGGTTGCCGGACAGATCATTGCCGCAGCTGTAGCTGCTATCGAAAAGACGATTAATGAAATGCTGCATGAATGGAGCATTCAGCCTGTTTATACAGTCAATGATGTTATTAAAGGAACTGAATTTGAACCGGAACTGCTGGTCGGTGTCGGCGGCGGTGCACCTGGTTTGATCACGGCGTTAGGCGAGCGGCTGGGGCTGCCGGTCGTCGCCAGCACCAAGCGCACCTTCCTGCCGGTGGAAATACCGATTGGCGCGACTGTGGCTAATGCTGTCGGTGCCGCATTGGCAAGGCCAACTTTAGCGGCCAGTCTGCGGGCCGATACGACGGAAGGTTACTATCTGATCCCTGAGAGCGGGCGGCGTGAACGGCTGCCCAGCGGTTTCAGCATGCAAATGGCACAGGAGCTTCTGGCAGCATGGCTGCATGAGCAGGCTAAGGCCTGGCAGCTTCCGGGGCAGGAAGCCGAAGTTATCAGCAAGGAATTTTTCAGAACTATCCATGGCTATTATGACAGCGGCGAGATCATTTCGCTGAGGATGCAGTTGAAACCCGGCATCCTGCAAACTGTCACCGGCAGGGAGGTGGCGTTTTGAAACCGAAGCTTGGTTTGATATTTTTTCCGGCGTTTGACTGGATGATCTCACCGACACATCCAGAGCGGCAGGAGCGCTTATTATATACGCGCGACCAGCTGCTGGAGGAAGGGTTGTTTGACCTGCCGCAGATCAGGGAATACCGGCCCCGTCTGGCCGAGATCAATGATTTGCAGCGTGCGCATATCGGTGTGCCGTCGATCGCACGGCTGATTACCCCGGCGCATCTTACTTCTGCCGGCGGTTGTCTGGCTGCTGCTGACGCAGTCATGTCCGGCGAAGTGAAGCGTGCTTTTGCTTTAGTCAGGCCGCCTGGACATCATGCGATGCGTGTGGTTCATGGTATCAGGGGCTTTTGTACAGTCAATATCGAAGCTGTGATGGTAGAATACCTGCGCAGCGTTTACGGCATCAAAAAAATCGCCGTTGTTGATACTGATGTACATCACGGTGATGGCTCGCAGGATATTTTTTATCATGATCCCAATACTTTATATATTTCTTTTCATCAGGACGGCCGAACCTTGTATCCCGGTACCGGTTTTCCTGACGAAGCCGGCAGCCCGGCGGCCTGGGGCACAAATATCAATCTTCCGCTGCTGCCAGGTACAGGTGATGAAGGGCTGCACCGTCTGTATGACGGGTTAATCCGGCATATCCTTGATGATTTCGAGCCTGAGCTGATCATCAATTCAGCCGGTCAGGACAATCATTTTAGCGATCCGCTGGCCTCCATGTCGGTAACGGCGCAGGGCTATGCCAAACTGGCTGATAAGCTGCAGGCTGATATTGCTGTGCTGGAAGGCGGTTATTCTGTAGAAGCGGCGCTGCCCTACGTTAATACTGGCATCATTCTGGCCATGGCGGATATGGATTACAGCAAGGTTGTGGAACCTGACCAAAGCGCGCTGCGGCGGCAGGACGAACGCTGTAATAAGCGTGTGGATCAGCTTATTGCTGAAACAGGCGAACTGTGGCGCAGCAGGCTGGCGACCAGAAAAGAACTGCTGGAAAAATGCGGCGGCAGCTGGAGCCGGCGCAAGAGCATTTATTACGATGAAGAAGGCATCAGGGAAGAACAGGTCGAAACAGCCCATTACTGTAAGCAGTGCAGCGGTTATCTGACTATTCAGACTGCGGCCGCAGGCACGCGATTTGGTGATCAGAGCGCTTTTATCGTTGTGTTACAGCGTAACACCTGTAAGGATTGTCAGCGGTCTGCTTATGACGAAGCTCTGCGGGAAAAACGCAAGGGCAAGTGGCAGTATGTTTTAGTGCAGCATATAGCTGACGGTGAAATAGAAAATTTGTGATCAAAACAGGCTAAGGCCTTAAAAGATTAGGAAACGGAGTAAAGAAAGCTAATGAAAGAAATTGTTATTGCAACACGTAATCCCGGTAAACTTGAGGAATTTAAAGTATTGATGAAAGATTTGGAGGTAGAACTGCGATCGCTGGAAGAATGGCCGAATGTACCTGAACCGGAAGAAACAGGCAAGACTTTTATGGCCAATGCCCGTCTGAAGGCTGTTTACTATGCCAAAGCGACAGGCTTGCCCTGTATCGCCGACGATTCCGGCTTGGAAGTACTGGCGCTGGAAGGCGCGCCCGGCGTGCGCAGTGCCCGCTATGCAGGGGAAGAAGCGACAGATGAAGAAAATAATAAGCTGCTTTTGCAAACCATGAAATTTCAGGTGAAACGTACTTGCCGTTTTCGCTGCGCTTTAGCCGTGGCGGCGCCCAACGGCAAGATACTGCTGGAAAGCGACGGTATCTGTGACGGTATGCTGCTGCATGAACCATTGGGAACAGAGGGCTTTGGCTATGATCCTTTATTCTGGTCGACAGAACTGCACAAAGGCTTAGGCGAAGCAACGATGCAGGAAAAAAATAAAATCAGCCATCGCGGCAAAGCTATCAAAAAACTTGTTGCGAATTGGGGGAAAATGAAGTGAAAATCGGTATTACCGGCGATACTCACGGCAGCAAACAAGCTATCAGGCAAGTTCTGCACGCCGTGCCGCCTGTTGAATATTGGTTTCATACCGGAGATTACAGCCAGGACGGCCGTTTTTTAGTTGCCGAAACCAAGCTGCCGCTGCTGGCAGTATGCGGGAATACAGACCCCGGCGAAGGCAAGGCTAATGTAGACGAATTTATTACGCTGGCGGGGCAGCGCATCTGGCTGACCCACGGACATCGTTATCTGCATGGGTATCAGGTGTCCGAACTGGCCTGGTGGGCGCGTAAGCTGGAAGCTGATATTGTGGTTTTCGGGCATACCCATGTTCCTTTGGTCAAATGGTTCGGCGATGTGCTGCTTGTCAACCCCGGCAGTCCGGTCTTGCCGCGCAGTGAAATGGGGCCGACATTTGCAGTATTAACTGTCAAAGAGGGAGAACGTCCCGCAGCGGAGCTTTATAAATTGTGAGCAGATAAGTTATGCAAGCTTTTAAATTATAAAAAAACTAAAAATTCTGACGTATACCCTTGAAAAAGCAGTGTATTTCATTTACAATGTATAGTGTATACTAAATTGAAATTACGGGGGTAATAATGTATGACATTACGTGACGACGCTTTAAGACTCCATTTGGAAAATCATGGTAAACTTGCCGTTGTGAGCAAGGTTCCCATTAAAACCCGCGAAGATCTGGCCTTGGCATACACTCCTGGTGTTGCTGAACCATGTAAAGAAATCAAAGAAAATAAAGATATGTCCTTTGAATATACTTGCCGCGGCAATATGGTCGCTATCGTCAGTGACGGTACGCGTGTACTTGGTCTGGGCGATATTGGCCCTGAAGCAGCTATGCCGGTCATGGAAGGCAAGGCCGCGCTCTTTAAAACCTTTGGCGATGTAGACGCTGTACCTATCTGTATCGACACCAAAGATCCTGCCAAAATTATTGAAACAGTACGTTTCCTGCAGCCCAGCTTTGCAGGTATCAATTTGGAAGATATTTCCTCGCCCAAATGCTATGACATCGAATGCGAACTGAAAAAGATCTGCGACATCCCGGTGTTCCATGACGACCAGCACGGCACTGCTATTGCCTGTCTGTCGGCAGTTATCGGCGCACTGCGCTTTGTAAAAAAAGATATGAAAACGGCTAAATTCGTTGTTAACGGCTGCGGAGCCGCAGGCTCGGCTATCGGCCGCCTGCTTGTCAGCATGGGCGCTGAAAATGTAACGATGGTCGACCGTTTCGGCGCTTTGTACGAAGGTATCGACGCTAAGCTTGACCGTATTCAGTCTTACCTGGCTACAGTCACCAATAAAGAGCACAAAAAAGGTGATCTGGCAGAGATTGCCAAAGGCGCTGACGTTTTGATCGGCGTTTCCGCTCCTAACGTCTTTACTAAAGAAATCATTGCCAGCATGGCAGATAAAGCTATCGTTTTTGCACTGGCTAATCCGGTTCCGGAAACTTCTTATGCTGACGCTATCGCAGCTGGTGCCGCTGTTGCAGGTACCGGACGCAGTGACAGCCCGAACCAGGTCAATAACGTTACCGTATTCCCGGGTGTGTTCCGCGGCGCTATCGACGTGCGTGCGAAAGCGATCACCGAAGAAATGAAAGTTGCTGCTGTTTATGCAATTTCCGAGCTGATCGACGAGAAAGATCTGCGTGCTGATTATGTTGTTCCTGATGCCTTTGATCCGCGTGTTGCTCCGGCAGTTGCCGCTGCAGTAGCCCGTGTGGCCATGGAAACCGGCATCGCCCGCATCAAAGTCGATCCCGAAGAAGTGCGTGCCAACACTATGAAACGTGTCGGCAGATAAGGAGGATATTATGCGCGAGATAAAAGTTCAGGAGATAACTGCCGCTGTCAGTAAGCTTTGTAAAGATTCCTGCTATTACCTGCCGGAAGAGCTGCTGGCAAAATTAAAAGCATCTATTGCCACCGAAGAATCTCCTTTGGGGCAGGAAATATTGACGACTATCGTTGAGAATGCCGAACTGGCCAAAGCCAAAGCCGTACCAATCTGTCAGGATACCGGTCTGACCGTGGTCTTTCTGGAGATCGGGCAGGAAGTACATTTTGTTGGCGGCGACCTGTATGAGGCTGTCAACGCCGGTATCGCCGATGGTTATGTTGGCGGCTATCTGCGTAAATCCTCTGTTGACGATCCTTTATTTGTACGTAAAAATACCGGCGATAATACGCCGTCGATCATTCATACAACCATCGTGCCCGGCGAAAAAATCAAGATCACAGTTTTTCCGAAGGGGTGCGGCAGTGAAAATATGGGCGCTTTAAAAATGCTTAAACCGTCTGACGGCGTCGAAGGCGTGATCAAATTTGTTGTTGACACTGTACGCAGTTCCGGCCCGAATCCCTGTCCGCCTGTGACCGTAGGCGTAGGCATCGGCGGCAATATGGAAAAAGCTACGATTCTGGCTAAATATTCTCTTACTCGTAAGGTGGGCGAACACAATCCCAATCCGCAGTATGCAGAGCTGGAAAAAGAATTGCTCAAACGTGTCAATATGACCGGAGTAGGCCCTTCCGGGCTGGGCGGCAGTACAACTGCTGTTGCTGTGAATATTGAATATGCACCGACCCATATCGGCTCTCTGCCGATTGCCGTAAATCTGAACTGCCACGCTGCACGTCGTGCAGAAGTGGTATTGTAAGGAGGGGCCTGAAATGAGTGAAGCTACTATCAAATATATTACGGCGCCTTTAAGCGCAGAAACTATTAAAGACCTGCATGCAGGCGACGTAGTGCGTATCAGCGGTTATATTTATACTGCCCGCGATGCTGCGCATAAGCGGATGACTGAAGCACTGGCCAAGGGCGAGCAGTTGCCTTTTGATGTGCGTGATCAGGTGATCTATTACGTTGGGCCCAGCCCCGCTAAACCGGGTGAAATAGTAGGCAGCGCCGGTCCGACGACCAGCGGCCGCATGGATAAATACACCCCAACTATGATTGAGCAGGGCATGCGCGGGATGATCGGCAAAGGTTTGCGTTCGCAGGAAGTTATTGACGCCTGCGTGAAGTATGGCGCTGTTTATTTCGCCGCTGTTGGCGGTGCGGCAGCCGTTATTGCCAAATCTATCAAAGGTGAAGAAATGATCGCCTATGAAGATCTGGGGCCTGAGGCTATCCGCCGTTACGAAGTTAAAGATTTTCCTGCAATTGTCTGCATCGACAGCGAAGGCAATGATTTTTACAAAGTCGGCATTGCCAAGTACAGCAAAGAGTAACAAATTTAACAAATATTTAAGAGGCTGCAGCGGCAGCCTCTTATTTTTTACAAAAACCTTGACAAGCTTATTTAGTTGAGCTATCATAATGCCAATCGAATAACACACTCTTATCGAGAGCGGTGGAGGGACAGGCCCTGTGAAACCCGGCAACCAAGCCCAGGCTATGGTGCTAAATCCTGCAAGAACATTCTTGATAGATGAGAGGAAAGCAGAAGCAAGCGCTCTTTCCTCGGAAAGAGCTTTTTTGTTTGCCCGACTGAGCCAAGATAGGTACTGTGTTAAATTCATTATTAAAGGAGAGATTGTTTATGAAAAAGTTGTTTTTAGCCTTGCTGGCAGTGTTCAGCATCGCGTTAGTCGTTGCCGGCTGCGGCGGCGACAGCAAACCTGCCGCTAACAGCGGCGATAAAAAGGTGGTGCTGAAAGTAGGCGCAACGCCTGTACCGCATGCCGAAATCTTAAATCTGATCAAACCGCAGCTGGCTAAGGAAGGCGTTGACCTGCAGATCATTGAATTTAGCGATTATGTTAAACCTAACCTGTCACTGGCAGATAAAGAATTAGACGCCAACTTCTTTCAGCATACCCCGTATCTTGAAAAATTCGCTTCCGAACGGAATCTGCCGCTTGTGGCCTATACCAAGGTACATATCGAACCGATGGGCGTTTATTCCAAAAAATTGAAAGATTTGAATAATGTTCCCAGCGGTGCTAAAGTTGCTATCCCTAACGATCCCACTAACGGCGGCCGTGCGCTGGCCTTGCTGCAAAGCGCCAAGCTGCTCAAGCTGCGTGACGGTGTAGGCATTTCCGGTATGCCTGGTGATATTGTTGATAATCCTAAAAACCTGCAGATCGTGGAAATCGAGGCTGCCCTGCTGCCGCGTTCCATGGACGATGTGGATCTGTCTGTGATAAACTCCAACTTTGCCATGGAAGCACAGCTGAATCCGGTCAAAGATTCGCTCTTTACCGAACCTAAGGACTCTCCGTATGCCAATATCCTGGCGATCCGTAAAGGCGACGATAAGCGCCCTGAACTGCAAAAACTGGATAAAGCTTTGACCAGTCCGGAAGTAAAAAAATTCATTGAAGAAAAATATAAAGGCGCGGTTGTACCCGCATTTTAATGAAGGTTTTGTTTGATTTTAGCAGTTGATCATTGATTGATCAGGAAATAAAAAAATAACCCACCTCAGCGAAAGTTGAGGTGGGTTATTTTTTTGCCTGGCTCTATGGGAATAGAGTCAGGCTTTTGCATGTCAGCAGAAGCGGTGCTGGCAAGTGATACTGTAAATATTGCCGCATAGGTACGATGAAAATATAAGTAAGAGCAAAAAGCTGACTGAAATATAAAATAAAACGTGCTTATGTCTTGCGGGGGGGTACAACCGTGGTACAATAATTATGAATTATAAGTGAAATATTTTATGGAAAAGAAAAAATACCAAAGTATTGATTATGGGTGGATTCCAGTGGGATATAATTCTTTGATGCGTAAGATAATTTTGATCATCGGTGACATATTTTGTTTGTATCTGGCTACCAGTATCGCTATGGCGCTGGAGCTTGGCAATAAACAAACGGATAAGATAGCTTTTCATTTGGAATTCTTACCGATCCTGGTCATCATGATGTTCTTTATGTTCAACGTCTATGGATTATTCAGCCTGATCCGCAAAAAACTGGTAGATATTTTTCTAAATCTGCTGGTTGCTGTGACAAATATTTATATCATGGCTATGGCCATGACCTTCTTTTTTCGTCAGTTTGATTATTCACGTGTTGTACTTGTTTATTCAGCGGTGTTTTCGTTTGTGTTGCTGGCAATCTGGCAATATATCTGTCACCAGTGGGAATGGAAGCACTTTCCCAAGCAGACGGCAGTATTGTTTGCAGCCGGTGAAGAAGCAGAACGCATCAAGAATAAACTTGCTAAAACTTATGGCCTGGAACAGGCGCTGCAGTCTGTTTGTGACAGCTGCCAACAGGCCAACTGGCAGCAGCTGATCGACGCTAACTACTATGTTTTTATTGGTGCGGAGCTGCCGATTGCCGACAAAGAAAAAATACTACGCTATGCACGCAGCACGAAGAAACAGATATTTTTTGTACCGACCATGTATGAACTGGCTTGCAAGAATACAGGCATTTTAGTGGTAGACGACATTCCCATGCAGCGGGTGACACGGATGCTGCTGACAGCAGAACAACGGGTGCTGAAACGGATCTTGGATATTACCGTAGCAGTGACAGCGCTTATCCTGTTGTCGCCGGCAATGGTGATTACCGCGATTATGATCAGAGTAGACAGCAAAGGCTCGGTACTGTATTCACAGGAACGTGTCGGCTTATATGGTGAAACATTTTTTGTACATAAATTCCGCAGCATGAAGCAGGACGCAGAAGCCAAATGTGGGCCGGTGCTGGCGGCGGAAGGTGACCCCAGGATCACAAAATTCGGCAGATTTATGCGGGCTACCAGGCTTGACGAACTGCCTCAATTGTTCAATGTGCTGAAAGGCGAAATGAGCATCGTCGGCCCCAGGCCGGAACGGCCGTTCTTCGTTAAGCAGTTTATTGCCCAAAAACCTGAATACGATTACCGGCATAATGTAAAACCAGGCATCACAGGCTTGGCACAGATAGCAGGCAAATACAACACCAGCGCCTACGACAAGCTGATCTACGACCTGCTGTATATACAAGATGTCAGTGTCAAAACCGACCTGATGATTATGCTGCAGACATTCAAAGTTCTGCTGACAAAAAGCAGTACCGAAGGAGTACAGGGAAAGTAATGGAGCAAAAGAAAAAAGTCCTTTTTGTGGCAACTGTAGTAAAAACTCATATCAATACTTTCCATTTACCCTTCCTCAAAATGTTTAAGGAACATGGCTGGGAAGTACACGTCGCTGCAAAAAATGACTTTATTGGCGAACCATGTGTTATACCAAACTGCGATCAATATTTTGATATAAATTTTGTACGCTCACCATTTTCCCAGCAGAATCTTGTTGCATATAAACAGCTGCGGCAAATTATTCAAGAAAGCAAATACGACATAATCCATTGCCATACACCTGTCGCCGGAGTGCTGACAAGACTGGCAGCAAGAAATTCTAAGGATACGACAGTGATCTATACAGCGCATGGATTCCATTTTTACAAGGGTGCGCCACTTTTGAATTGGCTTATTTACTATCCGGTTGAACGCTTTTGCGCAAAGGTTACGGATAAGCTGATAACCATAAATCAGGAAGATTATACCAGAGCGAAAAGCTGGAGCCTGCGTAATAACGGCAAAGTATATTATGTACCTGGTGTTGGTGTGGATATAGAAAAAATTAATAAAAAAACTATTGATAGAGAAGCTAAAAGAAAAGAACTGGGTATAAAGGAAAATGAAAAAGTCATCCTTTCGGTAGGGGAGTTGATTAAACGTAAAAATCATGAAATGATCATACGAGCTTTAAGTAACCTACAAGAGCAAAACTACGTTTATTTAATATGTGGCAGAGGTGTATTGATGAAGCATCTAATTGATTTGTCGGTACGTTTGGGCATACAAGAGAAAGTGAAATTTCTAGGTTTTAGAAAAGATATTGTTGAAATCTGCAAAGCTGCTGATTTATTTGTTTTTCCATCAATACACGAAGGCTTGCCAGTAGCCTTGATGGAAGCAATGGCTTGCGGCGTACCCTGTATTGCATCTGACGTAAGGGGGAACAGAGACCTTTTGAGTAGTGATAGCCTTTGCAAAAGTAACGAGGAAGATGAATGGAAAAGATTGTTGGAAAAATTTTTTAGTGAGTACACAAATGCTAGTACATTAGATAATGTGTGTGAGCTTAGTAAGATTATAAAACTATTTAAAAATATTTATTTCGATTGAGGAATGATTAAATGCATCCTATAAGAATTTTGCATGTGTTTGGGCGAGTTGATCGTGGCGGCGCTGAAACTATGATTATGAATTTGTACAGAAATATCGATAAAAGTTTGATACAATTTGATTTTGCTGTGCACACAAATGATATTTGTGATTATGAAGAAGAAATCATGGGATTAGGAGGAAAGATATACCGATTACCTCAATTCAATGGAATAAATATAATAAACTATATAAATGCTTGGAGAAATTTTTTAAAAATACATCAAGAATACAAAATAATACATGGCCATATGTATTCGATAGCAAGTATTTATTTGTTAATTGCCAAAAGCTATGGCCTTTATACGATAGCGCATTCGCATAGTACATCAAATGGAAGCGGCATAAAAAGTATAGTGAAGGACATATTTTGTTTACCATTAAAATATATTTGTGATTATAAAATGGCTTGTGGTATAGATGCAGCAAAATGGTTGTTTGGCGAAAAGAGAATTAGAGAAAATTCATTTCACTTATTAAAGAATGCAATAAATTTAGAAGAGTATTTTTGCAAAGATGAAATGGATGAAAGTCTATCAAATAAAGAAAGAATAGTATGTGGGCATATTGGGCGGTTTGTAGAAGTTAAAAATCATAGATTTTTAGTAGATGTATTTTTTGAGTATCATAAATTAAATCCGAATTCCATTTTACTATTGATTGGAACAGGTGAACTGGAAGATATTATAAAAGAATATGTTGTTAAGTTAAGATTAGAAAAAACAGTTTTCTTTTTAGGAAATCAAAAGAATGTTAAAAAACATTTGAGAAAGATGGACGTGTTTATTTTTCCTTCAATATATGAGGGTCTACCTTTGGCACTTGTTGAAGCTCAAGCATCAGGAATACAGTGCTTTATTTCAGATACAATTTCTGATGAAGTTTGTATAACGAGTTGTATAAATAAACTCTCCTTAAAAGAATCTGCATCAGTATGGGCACGATGTATAAAAGGAAAAAACTTGATGAAAAAAAATACGCATAGTGAGTTAAGAAATGCAGGATATGATATTGAAAACACTGTTCAATGGTTAAGTAAATTTTATATTAACCATTATAAGTTGAGGTAAATTGATGGTTTTAATTAAGAGTATAATTTCTATTCTAAATTACAATGAAAAAATAAGATGTATTGTTTTAATAGTAGCTATGTTTTTTGGCGCGATTTTAGAAGCTGTTGGAATAGGGCTTGTTTTTCCTCTACTTAATATTATGGAGGATATCCATTTTCTCGAAAATCATATATTTTTAAAAAGTTGTTTGTTAATGATAGGAATTAAAACACATAGAGAATGTATTTTATTTATTGTTACACTATTTGCGAGCTTATGTGTTTTAAAAAATATATATATGTACTGGCTAATCAAACAACAAGTGAGATTAACATTAAGTATCCAAGTGAATTTTGCCAAAAAATTAATAATGTTATATTTGCAGAAACCGTACATATATTATTTAAATAAGAATACAGCAGAGCTAATAAGAAATATACAATCTTCATTGCCATCTATTTTTTCAGTTATGTTTTTTCAAATTATTTTTGTTATTACAGAAGTTATGGTAATATTTGCTATTTGGTTAATGCTGGCTTACATTGATTTGTTTATCTCTACAGTTATAATGGGAGTTTTGTTTGTTCTTATCTACTTGTTTTTGCATTTTACCAGAAAAAAAATACTTAAACAGGGTGGGATACAAAATGATAAAATTGCGGATTTTACAAAATGGCTTAACCAAGGTTTGGGGAGTATAAAAGAAACTAAAGTGATGGGAACTGAAGAATATTTTATAACAAAATTTTTTAAGGCATATGTAGAATATGGATGCGCAACTAAATACTATCAAGTTGTTAGCCAAATGCCGAGGTTTATTATAGAAGGAATAGTAACCTTAGGGTTATTAACAGTTATAGCTTATAAAATGATTTTGGGAGAACCGTCAGCACAAATAGTAGGTGTTTTAGGAGTATTAGCATTGGCTGCTTTTAGACTAATGCCCAGTGCTAACAGAATAATTTCATTGGCTACTTCAATAAAGTATATTATCCCGACTTTTTTTTCTCTTGAGGAGGATTTAAAAGAGTCAATAGAAAGAAAAGAAAGTATAGAAAAAATAGTTTCATATAAATATTCTGTGTTTAATAAATCTATAGATATCACAAATATATCTTTTAAATATCCTAGTACTCAGAAATATGTTTTATTTAATTTATCCTTTTCTATATGCAAAGGAGATTTTGTAGGTGTTATTGGTTCATCCGGTGTAGGAAAAACAACTTTTATAGATATTTTATTGGGTCTTTTGGTACCAACTTCTGGGAAAATCGAAGTAGACGGTAAAAATATTTATGATGATATACGTGTATGGCAAAGTAATATTGCTTATGTGCCTCAGAATATTTATTTAATAGATGCTAGTATACGTGAAAATATTGCTTTAGGAGTGGATGAAAAAGATATAGATGATGAAAAAATACAAAAAGTATTAGTTGCATCAGAACTTAGTAGTTTTATAGAGGATTTACCAGAAGGTGTTTATTCTGGTGTAGGTGAAAGAGGTGTCAAACTTTCTGGTGGTCAACGTCAGCGTATTGGTATTGCGAGGGCATTATATCAAGAACCAGAAATTTTGATTTTGGATGAAGCGACATCTGCATTGGATAATTTAACAGAAAAAAATATCATAGATACTATTTTAAAGTTGAAAGGACAAATAACTATCATAGCTGTTGCCCATAGATTAACGACATTAGAACAGTGTGATTTTAAAGTTAGATTGCAAAACGGTAAAGCAGAAATAATAAATTAAG
>OHDH01000544.1_pt1 | contig 17694 bp, 22 predicted proteins | sample 1566921 | NCBI WGS metagenome assembly OHDH01 (sample SAMEA3879585, study PRJEB24766) | human gut metagenome | biome: human-associated habitat; feature: feces | place: USA | collected 1985/1987
GTCAATAATTTTGATTTGTAAAATTCTTGTAGCCAAATTTGTATCGTTATCTTATAATTATATTAGATTTAGTGATAGTTTTAGGAGATGCCCTAAATGAAACTTTGGAAGAATCAACTCAGACAAATACTGCTGCTATGCCTGCTACTGCTGTTTTTTACTTCGGCTCAGGCAGCAGAAAAAACAAAAGAGACCCTGCTTTTTTTACCTCTTGATAATCGTCCTGTCTGTTCCTCTTATGTTGTCAGCACAATGGAAGCAGCAGGTTATAAAGTGCTGATTCCACCTGATAAATATCTTGCTTCGTATAATCGCAACGGCAGTCCTGATGAATTATGGAAATGGCTCGTCAGCCGTGCTCCGCAGGCAGAAGCCGCCGTTATTTCCACAGACAGCCTGATCTATGGCGGCCTGGTCGCTTCACGCACTCATCACGAACCGCAGGCAGTTTTAGAACAGCGCCTTCAGCGGCTTGAAACTCTGCGCGATCAATTTCCTGTACGTCTTTATGCCTTTTCAACTTTAATGCGTACACCACGTGCCAGTTTTGGCGCCGTTGAACCGCCTTATTATTCCAAAATCGGTCCGGCTATTTTCCGTTATTCCGAACTTTGTGACTCCGAGGATCTGATAGGCCTCAGCTTAAAAGACGCCTTAACGAAAAAAACTCTGGCCACCAATCTGCCCAAAGCAGATCTACAGGACTGGCTGGAACGGCGGCAGAAAAATCTTCATATCAACAGCAAGCTGACTGAAATGACCCGCAGTAACCGTTTCCACTTTCTGGCAATCGGCAAAGATGATAATGCGCCGCTGTCCCATACGCATATGGAAGCCCGCAAGCTGACCCAGGAAACCTATGACCTGACGCAGCGTACATTTCAGATCGTTCCCGGTGTCGACCAGTTGGGACTGCTGTTGCTGACAAGAGCAGGTAATGAACTGAACCGTTACCAGCCCAGAGTTTATGCATTTTATGCTGACGGCTGGGGGCCACGCACGCTACCGCAATATTCTGATATGACCTTAGGACAGTCAGTACCGCAGCAGATCTTAGCAGTAGACGGCCGCACTGCTACAAGTGCCGCTAATGCCGATATAGTCCTGGCACTCAATACGCCCTTCGACGGTGTGATGATGGATTCTACAGCTCCTTCGAACCAGTTTTTCTCTTCACCGCAAAACCGTACCTATATCGGACAGCTCAAACAGCTTCTGGACAAAGGTTACCAGGTATCTTTGGCTGACGTAGCCTATTCCAACGGAGCCGATAACGGCTTTATGAATGAACTGGCCAAGCAGGAGCAGCTGGAACGTCTGACAGCTTATAACGGCTGGAATACTGCAGACAATACCGTTGGTTTTGCTATCTGCCAGGGTATCCTGATGCCGCAGATGCCGAAACAGGAGGCAGAAAAGCTGATGCGGATCAGGGTCATCGACGACTGGTATTACCAGGCAAACGCCCGCCGCAGTGCCACAGCCTTTTTAGAAAGCAAAAATCAGAAGGCTGCCGTTTACCTGCTCGGCCCCTATCAAAAACCGATCCATGAACTGGCCTTAGGAGTTTGCCACGATTTGTCAGAGCGTTATAAATTTACCCAGAAAAGTAATTTTGACATTTCGTTCCCCTGGGACAGACTGTTTGAGATCGATGTAGAACTGAAAAAAGACAAAAAGAAATAACTGACGTTAAAATACCGTTGGACAAGATGCGTCCAACGGTATTTTTTTATATTTTTCGCTTATTCACTTAAATATTTATCGTTTTTTAATAAATCATTTACTTTCAACAAAGTATTGCTATATTATTTCCTTAAGGAGGTTTTTTATGGACACTATTGATACTGCAATTCTTAACTGTTTAAAAGAAAACGGACGCGCTACTGCTTCTGAAATAAGCAAAAAAGTCAGACTGTCAATTCCTGCTGTTGCCGAAAGAATACGTAAACTCGAACAAAATTCAATTATCCAAAAGTATACAGTCAAGCTTGACCGTAAGCAGACAGGTAAAAATCTTTTGGCTTTTGTTTTTGTAAATATTGATAAAACAGAGCATATAGATGCTTTCCGCAGGCAAATAACAGATCTTCCTTGTGTACTTGAATGTCATCATCTTGCCGGAACTTATGACTATTTGCTTAAAGTAAGTGTCAGCGATACAGCCGCTCTGGAAAACTTTCTTACCAACATGCTCAAAAAAATCGACGGCGTCAGCAGTTCTAATACCTTTATTACTCTGACAACGCTAAAGGAAGAATTAAATTGCTAAATACTTTTCTAGGTGGGCTGCGCCTGGGTATAATTTTACAATTGTCAGTTGGGCCTGTTTTCCTTTTTGTTCTTCAAACAGCTATTACCCGGGGAATAACCTCTGCTTTACTCGCCGTAACAGCAGTAACTTTAATTGACGCCTGTTATATCCTGCTGGCATTATTAGGTATCGGAACCTGGCTTCAGAACAACCCTTTGCTGCAAAAGAGATTACGTTATTTGAGCGCTTTGATTTTACTGTTTTTTGCCTTACAGACATTTTTTCCTGCCGTGAGTCTGCCCCAATTCTTCAATGGCAACGCTGCATTAACCAACAGCTTTGCAGCAGCTACTGTACTGACTTTAAGTAACCCGCTGACAATTATTTTCTGGCTTGGTATTTTATCCGCCCAACTTGTTAAAGAGCAGTTTACAAATCTACGACTCTTCATTTTTTGCTGCGGTTGTATAAGTGCGACTTTTATAGTCCTAAGCGGCACTGCCTTTTTATGCAGCAAGGCTACACTTTTGCTGACCCCTCTACTGCAGCAGCTTCTTAAAACATTTATCAGCGGTTTCTTGATGCTGATGGCTTACAAAACGCTCTTTAGCCACTGATTTTTCATTAAACGATCCTAGCATCTGCCATTTTAACTATAATGATTATAAAAACGAAACACCCTACTCTAAAAACGTGAAGTGGTATAAAGATGGTAGACACAAAAGTGTCTACCATCTTTTTGTGTTAATATTGAAAATGAGGTGAGAAAAATGGCACGAAAATATATTCTACGAAGTAAGGAAGAAAAACTCTCCATCGTAAAACAGGTCTTGGCAGGAAGACACTTAAGAGCATGGGAGCCGGATATTAATCACAGACAAGTTCTCGACTGGGTGAAAAACTATCAAGAACAAGGAGCGGCAGGATTAGAACCAAAACGGAAGCCTGGCAATCCTCTAGCTCGTTACGAACGCCGCAAGGAGCTGACCTACACCGAACAGCTTCAATATCAGATCGAACTGCTTAAACGTGAATTACTAAAAAAAGAAGTTGAGGTCAATCACCTAAAAAAAATCAACGCTCGAAAGGTGGGCGATGCAAAAAGAAAGTGATCCAAAATATCTACTCTCAAATACAGCAACAAACTCCAAGTCATTCTGTTTTAGAGCTATGTTCTGTTTTTAATGTTTCCCGCAGCGGCTACTACAAATGGCTCAAACGTGGCGGCCTGCTCAACAGATACGAACAGCTCCAGAACTTAACAGACTCCTATGTCGCAGACCTTCATGTTCACAACGTGGATATGGGATATCGCCTTATTCGCGATTCCCTGCAGTTACAATTTGGCTTGAAACTTTCTGATCAGACCGTATGGCGTTCCATGAAACGTTTGGGTATCTGCGGCTACACCAGAAAACGTAAATTGCCAACTAACTATGGTGGTATGGAACATGTTCGTTATTCTAACATTCTCGGAAGAAATTTTAAGTCAGAGAATCCTCTGCAAAAAATAGTTACAGATGTCACTTACATCAGCTACCGTGGAAAATGGTTTTATCTGGCAGCCTATCTGGATTTGTTTAACAATGAGATTCTGGAGTGGGAATTCAGCGATACCTTTGACAATTTTCTTGTCATTCGTCCTGCGAAAAGACTCCTGAAAAGAACAAAGAGTACCTCACACCAAGTCCTTTTGCACAGCGACCAGGGTGTTCAGTACTCATCTGCCGGTTATTGCAACCTGCTTTCACAATACAACGTTATTCAAAGTATGTCAAGAGCAGGTAATCCTTATGACAATGCCGTTATGGAAAGTTTCTGGGGCCGGTTTAAAGACGTGCTCCGATACCGCTTTCGTTATTGGGAACACGATGATCTTTATTCCGTCATCGCTGAAGCCATCCGCTATTTTAACTTTTGTCGGCCAATTCGTAAGTTAAATGGCAAACCGCCAGTCCTGTTTAGAACTGAACTGACGGCTTAACAGAATTTTTATGTCTACTAAGTATTGACCACTTCAACATTTGTACCGGAGTTTTAATATTTATTGATGTATTATTTTTTCTTGTGGCGTTCGTAGCGCAGGCGTCCTTCTTCAAAGGCGCGTTTTTCTTCTTCTGTTTCAAGCGTCAGCTCCGGTACTTTGGTGGGACGGCCTTTTTTATCAAGGGCGATCATGGTGAAGAAAGCTGTCAAGGCGCGTTTTTTGCCTTCCGTTTCGAGGTCTTCGACTTCGACTACGACGACGATCTCCATGGAGCTGTGGCCGACATAGACGACCTGAGCCGTACAGATGACAAGATCACCGATAAAAATGGGCAGATGGAATTCTACTTCGTCGACTCTGGCGGTGACCACATTGGTGCGGGCATAGCGGCGCGCCGTGGCATAGGCGGTAGAGTCCATCAGTTTGATGATCTCGCCGCCGTGGATATTGCCGGCGACATTGGCCTGGTGGGGCATCATGACTTCGCTGATGACGAGCCTGCTTTCAGAGGATGTTTTTTTCAAGGTTAGGACCTGCCTTTCTGGGCGCGCCGGGCCTGAGCCGGAGGCGCGGGATGTATATGTCTGCAGGCGCACTTGAAGTGCGGCTTGGGGTGCAGATATTTGCTGCGCTTATTATAACCTTTCCGCGGCTGGGGTGCAAGCAGGCAAAAGTAAAGTTTCTGAAAATAGTTCTTGCATAGCTGTGGGGTCTGTGGTATACTTTATAAGCGTTAATCTAGAATTATGATGTATAGTCATATAATAGTTAGAGAGTAAAGTGAGGTGCAACCAGCATGAAACAAAACATCCATCCGAAATATGGTGAAGCTAAAGTAACCTGCGCATGCGGCAATTCTTTTATGAGCGGCAGCGTGAATCCGGAATTGCGTGTTGACGTTTGCTCTAAATGTCATCCGTTCTTCACCGGCCAACAGCGTAATTTAGCTGCTCGTGGCCGTATTGAAAAATTCAATAAACGCTACAATGTAGAAGAAAAATAATCACACCACAGCAGAGCGAAAGCTCTGCTGTGTTTATATCCGAAACTTTTAGGGAGATACTACTATGGAAAAGAAACCTAATGTTGGCGGACAAGCTGTTATTGAAGGCGTGATGATGAGGGGCAAGGATAAGATCGCTGTTGCCGTCAGGCAGCCGGACGGGGAAATCGCCATTGATGTGGGCCCGGCTAACAGTATTACCGATAAATATCCTTTTTTGAAAAAACCATTGCTGCGCGGCGTAGTCGCTCTTTGTGAATCGTTATATCACGGCATGAAGGCACTGGCTTATTCGGCACAGGTTTCCGGTGAAGACGACGAACAGCTGGATGGTAAGGAAATGGCTCTGACGATCGCTTTTTCGGTTGTTCTGGCCGTAGTTTTGTTTATTATCATTCCTACCTGGTCGATGCGGTTTTTAAATGCCTGGACCAGTGACCATATGATTTTGAATTTAGCCGAGGGCGTGCTGAGAATGCTGATTTTCCTCGGATATATAACTGCTATTTCTTCAATGAAGGATATTCAGAGAGTATTTCAGTATCACGGGGCCGAGCATAAGACGATCTATACTTATGAGGCGGGGCTGCCGCTGGAAGTGGCCAACGTGCGTCAGTTCAGTACGCTGCATCCGCGCTGCGGCACTAATTTTCTGATGATCGTGATGCTGATAAGCATGTTTGTATTTACTTTTTTGGGCTGGCCGAATCTGTTTGAACGGATCATGTCGCGGATCATTCTGATGCCGGTGATCGCCGGTGTGAGCTATGAGATCATTCGTTATGCCGGTTCGCATATCGATTCAGCCTGGGTGAGAACGGCTATTTTTCCCGGTCTTTGCCTGCAGAAGCTGACGACCCGCGAGCCTGACGATGACCAGATCGAAGTGGCGATAGCCTCGCTGAAGGCTGTGCTGCCGCCTGAGGAATTGGCAGAAAAGCAAATTACAGGAGAAAATAATGCTGGATAAATTACAGGCACTTGAAGATAAATATCTTGATCTGGAGGCGAAGATCAGCGATCCTGATGTCATTGCTGATCAAAAAGAGTGGCAGAAGTGTACTAAAGCCCATGCCAAGCTGACGGATATCGTAACGGTCTTTCGCGAATACCGCGATTTGATGCGGGCGAAAGCCGATGCGGAGGAGATCATTGACGCCGGTGATGATAAAGAGCTGACGGAGATGGCTTACGAGGAGCTGAAGGAGCTGAAGCCGCAGCTGGCTGCTTATGAGGAGCGGCTGACGATCTTACTGCTGCCTTCCGATCCGAACGACGATAAGGACGTGATCGTGGAGATCCGCGGCGGTGCGGGCGGTGATGAGGCTGCCCTGTTTGCCGGCGTGCTGTTTCGGATGTATACCCGTTATGCCGAGGCCAGAGGCTGGCGTACGGAGATATTGGATGCCAATCCGACGGAGCTGGGCGGCTTTAAAGAGGTCGTTTTTCAGATCAGCGGCGACGGCGTTTATGGCCGTATGAAATTTGAAAGCGGCGTCCATCGGGTGCAGCGGGTGCCGGAAACCGAGTCGCAGGGGCGCGTACATACTTCTACTGTTACGGTGGCAGTGCTGCCTGAGGCGGAAGAGGTGGACGTGGAGATCAATCCTGCCGATCTGCGGGTGGATACTTACCGTGCCGGCGGCGCCGGCGGGCAGTATGTCAATAAGACCGAGTCGGCGGTACGCATCACGCATTTGCCGACGGGGATCGTGGCGCAGTGTCAGGACGAAAAATCGCAGCTGAAAAACCGCGAGAAGTGTATGCGCGTCCTGCGGGCCAGAATTTTGGAGCAGGCGCAGGAAGAGCATCGGGCAGCTACGGCTCAGGACCGTAAAAGTCAGGTGGGCACAGGCGACCGCAGTGAGCGTATCCGTACCTATAATTATCCGCAGGGCCGCGTTACCGATCATCGGATCGGGCTGACTTTGCATAAACTTGATATCGTGCTCAACGGCGAGATGGACGAATTACTGGACGCGCTCCTTACGGCCAAACAGAGCGAGCAGCTGCAGCAGGTGAAATAATATGGAAAATAAACCCTTATGGACGATTACAGGGGTTTTGGAATGGACAAAGCAGTATTTCGCAAATAAAGGGATCGAAAATCCGCGTTTAGATGCTGAAATACTGCTTTGTGCTGTTCTGAAATGCGAAAGAATAACTTTATATGTACATTTTGACCAGCCTTTCTTGGGGGAGAAGGCTTTTATGAAGCACAGCTTCAAGGTAAATCCTGCGGTGCTGGTGCCGCGTCCGGAAACGGAGCTGCTGGTGGAGAGTGTGGCGAAGGCTGCCGCCGGAGCTGGAGCAGCCAGTTTGCTTGATCTTGGCACAGGCAGCGGGGCGATCATCGTGTCGCTGCTGGAGCTTTTGCCACAGGCTGCGGGCACGGCGGTGGATATTTCGGCTGCCGCTTTGGCCGTTGCCGGCGAAAATGCGGAGGCGATCGGCGTCAGCTCCAGGCTGACGCTGGTGGAGTCGGATCTCTTTGCCGGGCTGCCGGCGGGGCAGACTTTTGATATCATCGTGTCCAATCCGCCTTATATCCCGGCAGCGGATATTGCCGGGCTGGCTGCCGATGTGCAGCGGGAACCGCGGGGTGCTCTGGACGGCGGTAGTGACGGACTGGATTTTTACAGGCGTATTGCCGCCGGGTGTGGGACGTGGCTGAAGCCGGACGGGCTGCTGGCTTTTGAGGTCGGTATCGGTCAGGCGCAGCAGGTGGCGGAGCTGTGCCGGCAGGCCGGGCTGACAGTGACGGCGCTGCGGAAGGATTATGCTGATATTGAGCGCATGGTATTTGCGACGAGAGAAGGTACTTATTATGCAGACCATTTATTGGAATTTACAAGCTGATGCTGATAGTGATAATAAAGCGGAGGTTTTACAGGCGGCAGGCAGGCTGCTGCGCCAGGGAGAAGTAGTAGCTTTCCCGACGGAGACTGTTTACGGTCTGGGTGCGGATGGGCTGAATGGCGCGGCGGTGGCGAAAATTTTTGCGGCGAAGGGCCGGCCGGCTGATAATCCTTTGATTTTGCATATCGCCAGAAAAGAGGATATCCTGCCGCTGACGAGCGGGCTTACTGCCAATGCCATGGCGTTGATGGAGGCTTTCTGGCCGGGGCCGCTGACTTTGATCGTCGATAAGTCGCAGCTGGTCCCAGACGAGGTGAGCGCCGGCCTGGCGACGGTAGGCGTACGGATGCCTTCGCACCCGGTAGCCTCCGGGTTGATCGCCGGCGTTATCGACGGCGGCAGCTGCGGCATTGGTGTTGAATCCACCGTTGTCGATACTACTGCGGCTGTGCCGATGATTTTGCGCCCGGGCGGCATTACCCGGGAAATGCTGGAAGCAGTTTTGGGAGCGGTCGAGGTCGATCCGGCTCTGGCAGGCCAGGGTGATTTTAAGCCGAAGGCTCCGGGCATGAAATACCGTCATTATGCGCCGCAGGCAGCGATGTATTTATTTGAGGGCGAGGCCGCAATGCAGATACCGGCGGTAGCAGCGAAGGCCGCTGCGCAGGGGATCAGGACAGGTGTTTTGTGCAGTGAAAAGATCGCCGCTCAGCTTCCGCAGGCTGAAAATATGCTGGTGAGCGCGTGGGGACAGGATACGCAGGCCCTGGCTGAAAAACTGTACAGCTTGCTGCGTGGTTTTGATAAACAGCAGGCAGAGCTGATCGTGGCCGAAGGCGTGGGCGAAGACGGTTTGGGACTGGCGGTGATGAACAGGCTGCGTAAGGCGGCTGGTTACCAGATCGTGACAGTTTCCGATGGCCGGCTTTGTGCAAAAAGCGGTACGCTTTTGCCGGAATTTATGTTAAAATAACACTATGAGTTGTAAAAATAAAAAAATGTAAATAAAAACAGAGGTGACTTCTATGAAAATCGCGGTCGGCAGTGATCACGGCGGTATCCATTTAAAAAATCATATCAGGGAATATCTTAAAGCTAAGGGCATCGAGGTTGTTGACTGCGGTACTTATACGGAAGAATCCGTCGATTATCCTGATTATGCGGCTAAGGTCTGCCAGGCTGTCAATGACGGCGAAGCGGAACGGGGTATTTTGATCTGCGGGACCGGCATCGGCGTTTCTATTGCTGCCAATAAGATCCACGGGATCAGAGCGGCTTTGTGCGGCGATGTTTTTTCTGCGCAGATGAGCCGTGAGCATAACAATGCCAATATACTGTGTATGGGCGAGCGCGTTATCGGCTTAAGCCTGGCGGAAATGATAACTGATACCTGGCTGAGGAGTGAATTTGCCGGTGGGCGCCATCTGCGCCGGATCGATAAGATTACGGCCCTGGAGGCGATGCGGTGATGCAGACTGCGGAAATAGCCGCGCAGGTAGCTGCGGCGGCGCAGGAGCTTTTGCAGGCAGGGGCGGTCCAGACCGGGCAGGTTTTAGTAGTGGGCTGCAGCACCAGCGAGGTGCTGGGCGATAAGATCGGTACTGGCGGTTCTGCCGAAGCCGCCGGGGCGATGTTTACTGCCCTGCGGCGGGTGACCGAGGCGCAGGGTGTTTTTTTGGCGATCCAGTGCTGCGAGCATTTGAACCGGGCTCTGGTCACTACTCGGGCTGCTGCCGAAAAATACGGCTGGCAGGAAGTAACTGTGCGGCCTGTGCCCCATGCGGGCGGTGCTATGGCAGCGGCGGCTTACGAAAATTTTGAGCAGCCTGTCGTTGTTGAAGCGATCTCGGCCCATGCGGGCCTGGATATAGGTCAGACGCTGATCGGTATGCATTTAAAGAAAGTTGCCGTACCGGTGCGTTTGGCAGAAAGCAAGATCGGCGAGGCTATACTCACCGCGGCACGGACACGTCCGCCCTTGATCGGCGGCGAGCGTGCCAAATACCCAGTGTAAATTATTTGACTTGGAGGGAGTAATCATGAATTTAGAAAAATTAGCCGTTGTTGATCCTGAAGTGAATGCCGCTATTGGCGAAGAACTTGGCAGACAAAGAAATAAAATAGAACTGATCGCGTCCGAGAATTTTGTGTCTCCTGCTGTGATGGAGGCCATGGGTACTGTCCTGACTAATAAATATGCCGAGGGGTATCCGGGACACCGTTATTATGGCGGCTGTGAATATGTCGATAAGGTGGAAATACTGGCGATTGAGCGCGCTAAAAAATTATTCGGCGCCGATCATGTCAATGTGCAGCCTCATTCCGGCGCTAATGCCAACACTGCCGTTTATTTTGCTTTCCTGAAGCCCGGCGATACGATCATGGGCATGAATCTGTCTCAGGGCGGCCATTTATCCCACGGTTCACCGGTAAATATTTCCGGCAGCTATTATAACGTGGTCCCTTATGGTGTGGATCACGAAACGGAAACTATCGATTATGATGCTTTGGCGCAAACTGCCGCTGAAACGAAGCCGAAAATCATCGTTGCCGGCGCCAGCGCTTATTCCCGGATCATAGATTTTGAACGGATGGCGGAGATCGCGCACAGCGTTGGGGCGCTGCTGATGGTGGATATTGCCCACATCGCCGGTCTTGTGGCTGCGGGGATGCACCAGAGCCCGGTGCCTTATGCCGACATCGTTACTACGACTACGCATAAAACCTTGCGCGGACCGCGCGGCGGCCTGATCATGTGCAAAGAGCAGTATGCCAAGGCGATCGACAAGGCTGTGTTCCCTGGTATCCAGGGCGGTCCCTTGATGCATATCATTGCTGCCAAGGCGGTGGCTTTTGGTGAGGCTTTGCAGCCGGAATTTAAAGTATATCAGCAGAATATCATCGCTAACTGCAGAGTATTTGCTGAAGCTTTACAGCAGGAAGGGTTCCGTATTGTTTCCGGCGGAACTGACAACCATCTGATCCTGGTCGACGTGCGCGGCCAGAAGCTGACAGGCAAGGTAGCTGAACATTTATTAGATGAAGTAGGCGTGACCTGCAATAAAAATACGATTCCCTTTGATCCTGAAAGTCCTTTTGTGACCAGCGGTATCCGTCTGGGTACGGCTGCCGTTACCACGCGCGGCTTTGATCAGGAGGATATGCGCGAGGTGGCAGCGATCATCGGCCTGGTTTTGAATAATCCTGAAAATGAGGGCAAACATAAGGAAGCGGCAGCAAGGGTAGCGGCTTTATGCGCTAAATATCCTATGTATCCCGGCTTCTGAATTCAGGAAGGAGATTTTGACTATGCAAGTTACAGTTGTTGATCACCCGCTGATCAAACAAAAAATCACGAAAATGCGTGCGGAGCATACCTCGTCCCGTGATTTTCGCGAGTGTCTTGATGAAATAGCGATGCTGATGACGTATGAGGTGGCAAGGAACCTGCCGCTGCAGGAGGTCGAGGTCACTACTCCGGTAGCGAAGACTACCGGTTATAAAGTAGCCGGCGATATTTTTGTCGTGCCTATTTTAAGGGCCGGTCTGGGTCTTTTGACGGGCGTGCTGAAAATGATCCCGGATGCCAGGGTGGGCTTTATCGGTTTGTACCGTGATGAAGAAACCTTGAAACCGATCGAATATTACTGCAAGCTGCCTGAGAATAAAGACGGTGTGACGATCGTAGTCGATCCGATGCTGGCGACTGGTGGCAGTGCTGCTGCCGCGATCTCGATGCTGAAGGAGCGCGGTTTGAAAAATATTCGTTTTATGTGTCTGGTAGCGGCTCCTGAAGGCGTGAAGGTGATGAATGAGGAGCATCCTGACGTGCCTGTTTACACAGCTGCTTTAGATGAAAAATTGAATGAACACGGTTATATCGTGCCGGGCCTGGGCGATGCCGGCGACCGTATTTTTGGTACAGACTGATGTTTGATAACAGACCTGAATGGGACAATTATTTTATGGAGATCGCCCAGGTAGTCAGCAAGCGCTCCACTTGCCTGCGCCGCAGCGTCGGCGCCGTTATCGTCAAAAACAGGCAGATAGTGGCCACAGGTTATAATGGCACACCTTCCAAGCTTGAGCATTGCTCGGTGACAGGCTGCCTGCGTGAACAATTGAAAGTACCCTCGGGACAAATGCACGAGTTATGCCGTGGTATCCATGCCGAGCAGAACGCAGTAGTGCAGGCGGCTTATCATGGCGTATCCGTCAACGGCGGTACGCTGTACTGCACGCATCAGCCCTGCGTTGTCTGCACTAAAATATTGATCAACGCCGGTATCGAGCGGATCGTTTATGCCAATCCTTATCCGGATAAGTTGGCAGAGGAGATGCTGCAGGCTGCCGGGATGCAGGTGACGATCCTGCACGGGGAAGATTAAAATAAATACAGCATTGCGGTGCTTTTCAGGGGCATCGGCAGTTGCTGTATTTATTTTTTCTGAAAAATGTTGCTTTCGCAACAAAAAAATCAAAGAAAAAATGTTCAAAATGGTATTTTTTTGATATACTAATACACAAGAATGACCTTTTAAGAAAATACAGTGATTTTTGGGGTATAAATAAGCGGCTTTGAACGCTATGAGGTGAATAATTGCAAGTGTATATTTTAGCTTTTGTGATAGCGCTTTTTACCAGCTGGCTTTTGACGCCGTATGTCAAAAAACTGGCTTTCCGTATAGGCGCGCTGGATAAGCCGGACGGAAGAAAGGTTCATAAGGGCATCATGCCGCGTCTGGGAGGGCTGGCCATTTACCTTGGCTTTGTAGCCGCTGTTTTGTGCAGCATGCATTTATCCAGGGACGTGCTGGCGCTTTTGCTCGGCGGCACGGTGATCCTGATCGTCGGTATCATCGATGATGTCTATCAGCTGCCGGCTAAGGTCAAGCTGCTGGGACAGATCGCTGCCGCGGCGGTTTTAGTGTTGTTTGATATCCGCATCGAGTGGCTCAACAATCCCTGGGGCGGGTATTTTTATCTTGAGTATCTGTCGATACCGTTCACGATTTTCTGGGTGATCAGCTTTACCAATGTCGTCAACCTGATGGATGGGCTGGATGGACTGGCGGCTGGCGTGGCCGGGATCGCGTCGATAACGGTGATTCTGGTAGCCATCCAGCAGGGCTTTTATCCTGTGGCTGTGATCACGGCTGCTCTGGCTGGCGGTATTGTCGGCTTTATGCGTTATAATTTCAATCCGGCCACCATTTTTATGGGTGATACCGGCAGTATGTTTATCGGCTATATGCTGGCGGCGATCTCTATTTTCGGCGCGGTTAAAAGCGCGGCTACTATCGCGTTGATCGTGCCTGCCATCGCTTTGGGCTTACCGATCATGGATACGGCTTTTGCGATCGTGCGCCGCTATACGAATGGCCGGCCTATTTTTCAGCCGGACAAGGGGCATTTGCATCACCGCCTGCTGGCGATGGGCATGACGCAGCGTCAGGCCGTGCTGTTGATGTATATCATCAGCGCCGTGCTGGGCATCGCCGCGGTACTGCTGACTGAGGTCGGCGGCTATTATGCGGCAGTGATCATCGCGCTCATTATTACCGCCGTGGTCTTTGGGGCTAAGAAGATAGGCATTTTGAACGATCGTTGATTGGCAATGACAGTTATTAATGATTGAAAAACCGTATGAGACCGTGTTATACAGTTGGGAGACGAAGTCGTGAAAAAAATCAAGCTAATGACAGTTTTCGGTACGCGTCCGGAAGCAATAAAAATGTGTCCGTTAGTTTTGGAAATGCAGAAATACCCTGATTTTATTGAACCTATCGTAGCCGTGACGGCACAGCACCGTGAAATGTTGGACCAGGTGCTGCAGCTGTTTGCGATCAAACCGGATTATGATTTGAATATCATGACTGCCGGACAAACTTTATATGACGTTACCGGCCGGGCTTTGGCAGGATTAAAGGACGTATTGGCAGAGGCACAGCCTGATATGGTGCTGGTGCACGGTGATACCACTACGACCTTTGTCGGAGCTTTGGCGTCTTTTTATGCCCAGATCCCTGTAGGCCATGTGGAAGCGGGCCTGCGGACGGGCAATAAATTTTCACCCTACCCGGAAGAGATGAACCGCAAATTGACCGGCGCTATTGCTGATATCCATTTTGCGCCGACGGTGACCAGTAAAAGCAATTTATTGAAAGAAAATATCGATCCGGCGGCGATCGTAGTGACGGGCAATACGGTGATCGATGCCTTGCAGACTACGGTCAAGGCTGATTACCGGTTTACTGACGCGGGGCTGCAGCAGTCCCTTGCCAGCGGGAAGCGGCTGATTTTAGTGACCACGCACCGCCGTGAGAATTTAGGCGAACCGATGCGTCATGTTTATCAGGCGCTGCGTAAGGTTTTGGAAAACCATCCGGATACCGAAGCGATTTTTCCGGTCCATAAAAATCCTAAAGTCAGAGAGATCGTCAATGAAGAACTTGGCCATCTGCAGCAGGTCCATTTGATCGAGCCTTTGGATTATGAGCCTTTTGCCAATCTGATGGCTAAAGTAGATATTGTGCTGACTGACAGCGGCGGTATTCAGGAAGAAGCGCCGGCGCTGGGTAAGCCGGTCCTGGTTCTGCGTGATACTGTAGACGCAGGGACAGTCAAGCTCGTAGGCACTGCTTACGATGATGTGCTGCGGGAAACAAGCAGACTGCTGGATGATGCGCAGCATTATCAAAGTATGGCTGAAGCCGCTAATCCGTATGGTGACGGCAAGGCTTGCGCGCGTATAATCAGAAAGATTTTACATGAAAATGGTTACGACATTCAAATTTTATCTGAATTCAGTACTAATTAAGATAGACAAAAATTGTGAAAAATATTAAAATTATTATGATTTATTCTTGATTTTTTCAAAAATGCCTATTTGGTTTTTGTTTTAAGTGGAAGCAGGACAGTTTTATGAGGTAGCAAAACGCTGATGAAAATGATTGACTTCACCCCATTGGTAACGACGGGGTATAAAAAAGTTCTGGCAAGGCTGGCGGTTGCGTCTTTTGCCATAGCTTTTGCCGTAAAAATGGCCGGTTATCAGGAGCTTGCCTCCGGGCTTGCTTTAGGCGGCGCTGTAGGACTGCTTGATACCCTGATCATGTTTCTGGGCATCCAGAGATCTCTGCCTGAGGGCGAGCCGGAAGCGGCGCTGAAGATCATGAAGCGCTTTCGCTGGATCAGAAGGCTGGCTGCCGGCATCCTGGTTATTGTGATGTTAAAGTTGAAATACCATGTTTTTGGTGTATGCATGGGGTTTCTGCTGATACATATATTTTTAATATTTAATCTAATATTTATCGCGTACCAGCTCAATAAAAAGCAGGGCGTGAAGAAAGGAGTGTGAGAGAATGGGAACAGAAACAGCTGCTATGGCTCAAGAGGCTGAAAACGCAAAAGAGATCATCCATTACTTTGCGCAGGAATGGGCACCTGGTGTCGTAATTCATATGCAGACCATGTATATGACCTGGATCACGATGGCGATCGTCTTTTTACTGTTTTTTATTGCTTCTAGAAATCCGAAGCTGGTTCCAAGTGGCTTGCAGAATGGAATGGAGTTTTTTATTGATTTCCTAAACGGATTGATGGAAGAGACCCTGGGGATGAAGGGGCGTAAGTATATGGCTCCGTTTATGATCACCTTGTTCATGTTTATTTTCATTGGCAATGAACTTGGCATGCTGCCGCAGTTCGGTGTACATTGGACTTCCCCGACCAATGATATCAACACTGTTTTTGCATTGTCTTTGATGGTAGCCATTGGTGGTTATGCAGTTGGTGTGCATCAGCAGGGTATAGGACATTTTAAACATTTTATCAGTCCTAAACCGGGCTTTTTACCGATCCACCTTCTTGACGCTATCACAAAACCGCTGACTATGGCCCTTCGTCTATTTGGTAACATCCTGGCAGGCGAAATTCTGTTGATCGTTTTGTATCAACTGACTCCGTGGGTCATCCCGGAACTTTGGGTAATGTTCAGCTTGTTTATCGGCTTCTTGCAGGCCTTTATCTTTACGATGCTTGCTTTGAGCAGCTTTGCCATCGCATTCCATGATGTGCACTAAGCATCAATCGATTCTAAAATTTTTCTTATTTTGAAAGGATGAATGAAATGACTGAAAATGCAATCATTACCGCTGCATCTTTAATCGGCGCGGGTCTTGTTTGTTTAGGCGCTGCAAACGGCGCTGGTACCGGTAACGGTCACCTCTGCGGCAGAACTATTGAATCTATGGCTCGCCAACCGGAAGAATCCGGTAAATTGATGACTACTATGCTGATCTGCGTAGGTTTGGTTGAATCCATGCCTATCCTCTGCTATGTTATCGCTATCGTTCTCGTATTTGCTAACCCCTTCATTAAATAATTTCGTAAAGGAAAACTAGAAAAGGAGCGTGCTATAATTGGTTAACTTTAACGCTACATTTATCGCGCAGGTCCTGAACTTTTTGATTCTCGTTTTCGTTCTTGCGAAATTTGCTTACAAACCCCTGATGAAAATCATGGATGACCGCAAGAATAAAATTGCTAACGATTTAGCAGCCGCAGAAACCGCTAAAACTGATGCCGAAGGCATCAAAGCTGAATATGCCGCTAAATTGGCCGCTGCACGTCAAGAAGCTCAAGCTATTATCGACAATGCGCGTAAAACCGCGCAGACTGCGCACGATAAGATCCTTGCTGAAACTAAAGAAGAGCAGGATCAAATCATCAAAACTGCTAAAGAAGCTATTGCTCTTGAGAAAAAGCAGGCTCTCAGCGAAATCCGCGCCCATGTTATCAATCTCAGCCTGGTTGCTGCCAGCAAGATTGTTGAACAAAAATTAGGTTCTGAAGAAGACAAAAAATTAGCAGGCGATATTGTTGACGCTGTTTTGAAACAATAATTTGCTTGTTGCTCAATAGGCCGGACGAAATCAGGACCGCCCTTTAGCGAAAGGCGGCAATGACGAGAGCCGGTATACGGAGGTGATTGGTACAATTATGAAGAGTGAAGAAAATATTGCTTTGATTAAGCAAGAATTGTCCGACTTCAAAATTGATCTGGGTTCTATTAAAGAACTTTTAGATGTAAAAGTTACTACGGCTAAAAAATTAACTGTAGATGAGTATCAATCCATTTCTGCAATTCTTACCGAAAAATTAGGCCGCGACATTTTCCTCAATAAAAATGTTGATCCTTCTATTCTCGGTGGTATCATCGTGCAAATCGGCGACAAGGTATATGATGCTTCCGCACTTCGTAAACTGAAGAAAATGGAAGTTGTTATGAACGGCATCGACGTTCATGACTATGCTTTGGAAAAACCGGAAGCAATGACTGATGCTCTCAGCGAAAAGCTGGAGAATTACAATGTGGATGTTAACTTGGAAGAGGTCGGTATAGTTGAAAAGATCGGTGACGGCATCGCTACCGTTATCGGTATGAAAAACGCTATGGCCGGCGAATTGGTTGAATTGCCGAACAATGTTTCCGGCATGGTTCTGAACTTGAACCCTGACTCTGTTGGTATCGTTTTGATGGGCGGGGAAACGCTCATTAAAGAAGGCGATCTGGTTCGCCGTACCGGC
>OHDH01000559.1_pt1 | contig 17308 bp, 10 predicted proteins | sample 1566921 | NCBI WGS metagenome assembly OHDH01 (sample SAMEA3879585, study PRJEB24766) | human gut metagenome | biome: human-associated habitat; feature: feces | place: USA | collected 1985/1987
AGAATTTTCGAGAATCGTATGTGTTTCACTGTTTAGTTATCAAGGTTCTTTGTTTGTCTGTCTCTCAGACAGCTCGTTTACTTTATCACATTCACCAGCGCCTGTCAAGTACTTTTTTTAAGTTTTTTTCGAGGTGTTTTGATGTTTGTGTGTCGCTCTCAAGCGACTTGTTTACTCTATCACATGTTCGTTTCTTTGTCAACAATTATTTTTGTTTTTTTCAAAACTTTTCAAATTGTTTATTCAGAAGAAACAATTCCTTGCGACAGCTTAGTTAGAATACCACTATAAAAAGAATCTGTCAACAATTTTTTTGAACTTTTTTTATTTTTTTGTGTTATACTTAATAAACAGCCCTGAATCAGGCTTTATAAAAAACATCTTATACTATAGAAGAAAGAGGTCATTTATCTTGAAATCTCAATCTAGTCCTTCAACTGCAAATACAAATGCCGGCAATCCATTAGGCATTGCTCCAACCGGCCGCCTTCTTGCTAAATTTGCAATCCCAGCTATCATCAGCATGCTGGTCAATGCTCTCTATAATATAGTAGACCAGATTTTTATCGGTCAGGGTGTCGGCATGCTCGGAAATGCTGCCACAAACATCGCATTTCCAGTCACAACCATTTCAACCGCCGCTGCACTGCTCCTCGGAATCGGCGGTGCATCTAACTACAATCTTGAAATGGGAGCTGGAAGAGAACGAAAAGCAAGCGAGATTGCAGGAAGTGCATTATCGACACTTGTTATTATAGGTACAGCCATTGCCGCAGCGATTTTAATCTTTTTGAAACCACTGCTTATCTTTTTTGGCGCAACAGATAATGTGATGCCTTACGCAATCGATTATGTAGGCATTATTGCTATCGGACTTCCATTCTTCACCTTATCCGTCGGCGGCAACCACCTGATTCGTGCTGACCGCAGTCCCACTTATTCTATGGTCTGCACTCTGATCGGAGCGATCATCAACACAATTCTTGACCCACTGTTTATCTTTGGTTTCAAATGGGGAATCAAGGGCGGTGCATGGGCTACTGTCATCGGCCAGTTTATTTCTGCCATGCTGGTTGTACTTTATTTTGCAAAATTTCGCCATATGCATCTGGAAAGAAATATGTTTAAGCCTCAGCTGATCCACCTCAAAGCAATCTCTTCGCTTGGACTTGCTTCGTGCATCAACCAGATTGCAATTGGTGCTGTCCAGATTGTAATGAATAACACTCTTCGTTATTACGGAGCGTCTTCTGTTTATGGAAGTGATATCCCGATTGCATGCGTTGGGATTGTGTCAAAAGTAAATATGGTTTTTCTTGCGATCTGCATTGGAATTGCCCAGGGTGCACAGCCTATCTGGGGCTTTAACTATGGAGCTAAAAAATACGACCGTGTTCGTCAGGCATATCGTTATTCTGCAACGGCATGTACGATCATTGCCACATTCTTTTTCCTGTGCTTCCAGATCTTTCCACATCAGATTATCAGCATGTTTGGCGGCGGAAGCGATCTGTACTTTAAATTCGCAGAAAATTATCTGAGGATTTTTATGCTCCTGACTTTCGCAAATGGTATCCAGCCGATGTCCTCCGGATTTTTTACTTCTATAGGAAAGGCTGGCCTCGGTATCATCATGTCTCTCACCAGACAGGTGATCTTCCTGCTTCCATTGATCATTATCTTTCCTATGTTTATGGGAATTGATGGCGTTATGTATGCAGGACCGATTGCCGACGCAGCTGCATTTGTACTGGCGGTTGTTTTTGCCCGCAGAGAACTTGGAAAAATGAAAAAAGCATAACTTTCCATATTTCAAAAGAACAACAAAAGCTGTATTTCAGGTTTTCGCCTGCTAATACAGCTTTGGCTTTAAAAATCTATTATTCACAGATATATTCTTCTATTTCTGTTACTCGGTTCCCCTTCTGTTCCTTCCATATCATAAGATACAGTTTATAATTCAAAGAATCACGCGCAATCGTAAAAGGTTCTTCTCTCAGAAGATCTGCACGAATTCCCTGGCTCTTCAACTCCCTCTGACGCTGTTTTGCTCTTTCCAATGCTTGCTGATACTTCCGTTCCATATCATCTCCAAAAAATCTTCTTGGATAATCTGCCGTTGCCTGCTGCAGTCTCTCTGACAACAGATCTACAATTCTGCTGTGCTTCGTCTGATGCAGCATAACTGCAAGTCTCTTCGCCCAGAATTTCGCAGGATGCTTTCTATAGAATTCTAACATTTTCAGTAAAGAAGTATCCTCACATTCCGCTGCCAGTTCTTTCATATAAACAATTGCTTTTTCAGAAGGTATCCAGGGATTTTCTCTGGGCACGATATATTTCTCCGGTACTGCCGGATAGCAGCAATAATTTAATGGTGGAAATTCTACAAGTGCCGCCAGTTTTATTTCTTCTTCCGTGCAATATGCCTCACCAAGATAATCATATTTATCCCTGAGAATCGCAAGGCGATACTCCAATTGTCGCAAATATTCATAGTCTTTTACCCAGAAATGACCAGTATATGCATATTCATACAGATGGACTTCCAATTCCAGATCCTCAAAAAACAATGTCAGCACTGTATCATCCTGTTTTATGACAAGTACAAATCTGCCATCCTGCCTGGCCATGGATGCCTGCAGTTCTCCCTGATAATCGCTGTGATATTCCCCCGTCATACGAACATTTCGAAAAACCAGAAAGCTCTCAACCGCATCATTCATCAGATATACCAATGGAATATCCATACTGGCCGATGCCTTATCCGATATTCTTCCCGATTCTGTCCGTATCTTCTCCGGAATGAGCAGTTCAAATTGATCCTGTTCCAACAACTGTGCCAGTTTTTCCAAAGTTTCTTCTGTCATTTTTCTCCTAACATTCTCTAATACTTCTATTCCCTGCTTTTATATTTTACCAAAAATCAGCTGATCTGCCATTTCACATGGCTTCCATTCTCATCTTTGTTTACGAGCAACTGATCTTCAATCTCCTGCTTCAGTTCTGACACATGAGAAATAATTCCAATCAGTCTGGAACCTTCTGCCATTTCCTGCAACACACGAACCGCCTGATTGCGTGAATGTTCGTCCAGTGAACCAAAGCCCTCATCAATAAACATCATGTCCAGGTTGATTGCAGCTGAACTCTGCTGAATCTGATCCGCCATTCCAAGCGCAAGCGACAATGCCGCCATAAAGGATTCTCCACCTGAAAGTGTACGAACCTCTCGCTCCTTCCCTGTTACAGTAGAATACACCATCAGATCAAGTCCCCGGTTTTTACCCTCACCGGCTTTTTCCAGATCATACATCCGGAGCTCAAACTGTCCTGCAGACATTTCCTGAAAGCGCCTGTTTGCAGCATACAAAATGCGTTCCAGATAATAGCGCTGCACATAAGTCTCAAGGTCCATACGAGATCCACTGACATTTCCTGAAGTCATATGGTACAACGCGTCGATTCTGGCATGTTCCTCCACGATTGATTTTCGCTCTTCCAGCCTGGATGAAAGTGTATCAAAAATTTCTCTGTCATCCTTGTTATCTATTCGCAATTGGTTATAAATCTTTTCTGTCTCCAAATATTCCGTTTCTGCAACTTCTTTTTCTTTCTGAAGTTCTTCCAACACTGGACGTTTTGATTCCCCAACTGCATTCTGCGCAGAATCTCGTCTTGCCTGTGCTGCAGTCTTTTTCTCATTATATGCATTAACCGTTTTCTGAAACTCTTCTGCCGCTTCACGGCTGTACGTCTCCACAAGCTCTTTCCATTCAGATTCTGTCATCTGTTTTATTTCCATTACTTCTGTATAAGAAGTTTTTCGATCTTCCACACACTTCTTCTGTTCCGGAATCTCCTGCTGGTAACGGCTGATCAGGGTTTCTGCCTGTTTCTGCGCATTTGCGGCTTTCTTCGCTTCTGCCAGAACTTTCTGATATACTTCTTCTGCCTGTTTTTTGCTGTCTTCAGCCTGAAGCAGTGCCGCCCTTGCCTCTTCTTCGGTCTTAAATTCAACGGACCCTTTTACATTTTCCAGCGCGGCTTCACTTCCTGCCAGTTTTTCAGCAGCAGCTTTTTCTTTCTCTGTACACTCATCATAAGTGTCCTGCAACTGTTTTTTCTGCTTTTCCACATTTTGAAGTGCTTCACGGATTTTTACCAGAAGCTTCGCATCTGCCGTCAGTTTTTCCAGTTCTGTCTCTGTCTGCTGTTTCCAGTTTTCCAGAGCATTGCTCATTTCCGTTACGCTCGACTGCTCTGTTATAGAGGAAATACTTCTGTGCAAACGTTCCTGGAGCTTTCGTACACTGGCAATATAAGTATCTTTTCGTGTATCGTATTCTGATCTGGCCGCCGCTGCATCCCCAGCAGCTTTTTCCTGATCTTTACGCAGTTTATCCACATTTGTCTGCATATTTTGCAGTTTTTCCTCAGAGATATCCACAGATTCCACATCTTTTTTCGCCGGATGTGGATGTTCTATGGAACCACACACCGGACAGGGTTTTCCCGGTTCCAGTTCTGCTGCAAGAAAGCCGGCCTGTGCGTTTAGAAAATACAGTCTCACTTCTTCATATTCTGTATTTACCGCGTTATATTTTTCAGTTATTTTTGCATAATTTTCTCTTGTTTTAATCGCATTTTTACGGCATTGTTCTGCCTGATTTCCCAGTACCCTAACGTCTTTAATCTCTTGCAAAACAGCATCTGCTTCCTGCTTTTTATTCTCTGCGAGTACCAGCTTCTTATCCACTTCAGCCAGCTCTTCGCTCTGTTTTTTCCACTGTATTTCTTTCTGTTCCAAAGTCTCCTGCTGCTTGCGTACTTTCTGTGTGTTTTCTGATGCCAAAGCACAGTTTTTCCTGTCTGCTTCTGCCTGCACACGCAGGCTCTTTATCTGATTCAAAAGCTCCAGTGCCTTCTGCACTTTTTCTGCAATTTTGCTGTAACTCTGCAATTCCTGATCACGAATCAGCTTTTTCTGCTCCTCTGCTTTTTCCGCTGTTTTCCGCGTTTCTTCCAATATTGGCAACTGTTTTTCCTGAGTCTTTAATGATTGTTCTAATTCTGTCAGTCGTCTCTCCGCATCATTTAAGAGAACACTGGTCTCTCTGATCTCATACGCATTTCTGATACGGCTGATCAGGGCTGTTGTTTCCACCATTTTTGCTTCATCACCTGCACATTCCTGCAGTTTCTGCTCTGCATCTTCCAGCTGTATAAACCATTTCAGAACCTCTTCTGCTCTCGTATATTCCTCTCTTTTTTCATCCCTGCTTTTCCCTGATTTCCGATAATCTTTTTCTGCCAGATCAGTATGTTTTTCCAGCCAGTCACACAGTTTTTCCACTTCTTCCAGAAAGTCAGTAAGGCGTGTCATCTCACCATCTTCCAGTTGTTTTTTCAACTGTTTCAGATTCTCTGATTCATATGTTTCAGGTATACGGATCCTGCTCACTTCTCCCTGACATTGTGTTTTCAGAACTGCGATTTCTTTCTCTTTTACGCGCTTGCGGTTACCCAGTTCTGTCACAATATCCTGATACATTTCTGTATTAAAAAGCTTCCGGAAAATGACCTTTTTATCATCTGATTTTGCACGAAGAAGGTCCATAAATTCGCCCTGTGCAATCATCGCAACCTGCATAAACTGACTCTTGGTAAGTCCTACAGTCTCCTGCAGTTTTCGGTCAGCTTCTTTGGATGGATATTCCAATCCGTCTGGCATGATCAGACTTACCGAACCTGTATTTTCTTTTGGTTTACCCTTGTTTGCACCTCTTGTGATCGTTTTGAGATGTCTCGGAACACGGCGCACTGTATAGATTTCCCGTTTTTCATCACGGTCTTCCGAAAAGACAAGTTCGACATACGGTTCTGAATCAAAATCCACATACTGGCTCTGCAGAACTACGCCTTCTTTTTTGTTTAAAGAAGAGCTGGCTTCTCCATATAAAGCAAAAACGATCGCATCAAAGATCGTCGTTTTTCCCGCTCCGGTATCCCCGGTTATAAGAAAAAGATTCTGATTTACTTTCTCAAAATCAATTGTAGTTTCTTTACCATATGAGCCAAATGCCTGCATTTTTAAACGTAAAGGTTTCATTTATTTCACCCCCTGAACCGTATGTAGTACATCCTGCAAAATCATCTTTTCTTCTTCGTCCAGATCTTTCAGGAAAGAGCAGCACAGCTCATACGGATCCAGCAATTCTTCTGTCTGTAACGTTCTGGTATAATCCGTTTTCCGCTGATTTTCCCTCCGGATCTCCAGCAGATTCGGAAATGCCAGACGGATACGTTCCTGCATATCGATCACATCCAGATCCGCCTTATCTGTCAGGATCACAGTCACATAATCCTTACAGGATTCTTTCAAAACCTCCTCCAGAGTTCCTTTTACAACCTTCACCTGTCGCAACGGTTCAAGCGGTAAAATTGTTGTTTTTACCTCTCCTTTTACACCCATTTCTACCATAATAATGCCTTTTTGCTGCTGTGCTTCACTCACAGAGCAGGCAAGCGGAGTTCCGCAATAACGGTATAATTCACTCCCGACTTTCATTGGTTTGTGGATGTGTCCGAGTGCTGCATAATCAAAATTTCCCAGCACATCCGCAGATACCTCATCAATATTTCCGACGGTGCGCATCTCAGAATCCATACGTTCCACATCCTCTGCATTCTTACCGGAAGGAAGATAAAACTGGTGGCTGACAAGTACATTTCTCTCGTCTGAATTAATTTTTTCACGTCCGATCAGACGATGAAGTGTTTCATTATAAGAAAGATTGTTTCCATTCTCATCCACTCCCACAACCTGTTTCACCATGGATGGTTTCACAAACGGAAGGAGGTAAAAATTCACCTCTCCGTATGCATCATTCAGTGTTACTTTTTCGATATATTCTGACTCTGTACGCGGCGGCTGTCCCACCATATAGATGTTCTGCCCGGAAAGGACTTTGCGGAAACAGTTGACTCTCGGAGCACTGTCGTGGTTTCCGCTGATCATCATAATAACCGCATCCGGCACTGCTTCGGTGAGTCCGACCAGAAAATGGTCAAAAACCTCCACCGCCTCCGCTGACGGAACTGCCTTATCGTAAATGTCACCCGCAATTACCACCGCATCCGGCCGTTCCCTGCGTGCCAGTTCTGTAATTTCATCCAATATATATTCCTGATCTTCGCGGAGGTCCCGGTTCATCAGTTTTAATCCTATATGTAGATCTGATAAGTGAAAAAATTTCATACACAGCTCCTTTTCAGTCAGTCTTTTTGCCTCTACGTATATCATAACATTTCGATTGTTTGACTGCATCTTTTTCTTTTGAAGAATTAAACTTAAAGCACAGCCTTTGAATAAAATTTCATTGGTTTTGCTTTAATGCAAATTATTTTTTCTTTCTGATTTGTTTTTTTGCCTCTTTTTCAAGATTATAAACTCCTGTAATATTTTTCTGAGTTTTCCTCTTCATTGCACCATGAGGAGTGGTTGTTGCAATTTCTGCAACAACCACTTTCTCACCTAATTCTCCTTCTGTAAAAATGCATCCTGTACAATAACCTCTTTTACAATATTAGTCATTATTTTAGTATTGATCCAGCATTTTGTCCAATACTGCCGACATAAGAAAAAAGTTCCTTTTTTTAACTGTAAACTTTTCTTTGTCCTCACAAAATTATATAATAGAAGTGAGCATTTATTATTTCGGGCGGTTTTACTTATGAATTCAGGTGTTACAGATACTGAAACAATAAGACCTGAGAATCGGGAGGAGTTGATCTTATGTCGAATATAGAAGCTGTTGGAGGTGCACGATCATGAGTGAGTATACCATCCTGCCGCTGATCAATGCATCATTTCAGCCGGGTGAGGCGAAAAGGACGGTAGCCGGTTTTGAAGACAGGGATTTTCAGAAAATTGCACGTGCTGAATATTATTATTTTACCGGGCAGGCGGAGAAATGCAGCCATATAGCAGAACGTTACCTGATGAGCCATAATATAAAGCTTAAGATGTCTTCCTGCCTGTTATATGTATATTCGAATCTGACACTTGGCAGAGCCGTGGCATCCAGAAAAGGGATATGGGAGATTCGGGAATGTCTTGAAAAAGAAATGAAATATTCTTCGTCTGCGGAGGATAAAGCAATTAGTGTATTTGCAGGATATATGTCTTCCGTACTTTTGCATCTTCCGGTAGATGAACTTCCGGATGTGGAATTTTATGCAGCTGCACTGCCTCCTGGAATTAAGATGTTTTCTGCCTATGTGATAGCTCATATGGCGTATTTGAAAGGGGAGTACGGCAGAGCGCTTGGAATTTGTGAGGCAGCATTCATGTTCAGGGACGGCACCTATCCGATTAGTATGATTTATCTGTATTGCATGATGGCAATGTGCCAGATGAATCTGAAACATCAGCAGAAAGCAAAAGACGCATTGATGCTGGCATGGAATATGGCGAAAGAAGACGAATTCCTGGAACCCTTTATTGAACATCATGGTTTGCTGCAGGGACTTCTGGAGTCATGTATCCGTAAGGAAGATTCAAAACTATATAACAAATTATCGGATAAGGTTATCAGTTTTAGCAGAGGATGGATGGCAATCCACAATCCAATGTCAGAGAATTTCGTAACAGATGCATTATCCACGGTAGAATTCTCGATTGCCATGCTGGCAAGCCGTGACTGGAATAACCAGGAAATTGCAGATTATCTGGGATTTTCACCTAATACGGTTAAAACTTATCTGAGCAGGATTTATGTGAAGCTGAATATAAAAAAGAGGGATGAACTGAAAAAGTATATGCTGAAATAGCAAAATATACTTTTTCGAGGTGAAACGGAGATTACACGGAAGCAGTCAACATGATAAAATCTTTATATACAGAAATTACCAGCAAAATTCGATGTTTATTGGGAGGAAACTATATGAAAAAAAGATTTTTGAGCGTCCTGCTTACGCTGTTCATGGTTCTAATGATGCTGCCAACAACGGCATATGCAGATACAGCCTACTGCGATATTTGTGGTAAAGAGGTAGATATAGACTATAGTAACTATGAATATTTAAACGCGCAATTTCATCAGAGGTCTGGTTATTGCCAAGAATGTGGTTCTTTTGTTGCGAAGCCACGCTCTGAGCATAATTGGAGTGGAACGGCAACTTGCACAAGCGGACAGACTTGCACAGTTTGCGGTGGGACATCCAATCCACGTGGACATGCTTACGAAAGCACCGTGACTATCGAACCTACCTGCACTACAGACGGCGTTCGTACCTATGTCTGCAAGAATGACAGCAGTCACACCTACACAGAGCCGATCCCTGCTGCAGGTCATAATCTTGAAAAGGCAGAAAAGAAAGATGCCGGCTGCACCAAAGATGGATATGAAGCCTACTGGAGATGCCAGACTTGCAAAAAGCTTTTCTCAGACGAAGCTGGGACTGTGGAAATCAGCAATCCGACAGCGATTAAAGCAACTGGTCATAATCTTGAAAAGGTAGAAAAGAAAGACGCCGGCTGCGCAGAAGATGGACACGAAACATACTGGAGATGCCAGACCTGCAAAAAGCTTTTCTCAGACGCAGCAGGAACCGTGGAAATCAGCAATCCGACAGCGATTAAAGCAACCGGTCATAATCTTGAAAAGGTAGAAAAGAAAGACGCCGGCTGCACAGAAGATGGACACGAAACATACTGGAAGTGTAACACCTGCAAAAAGCTTTTCTCAGACGAAGCAGGAACCGTGGAAATCAGCAATCCGACAGCGATTAAAGCAACTGGCCATAATCTGAAAAAGGTAGAGAAGAAGGATGCTACTGCTACAGAGGAAGGAAACAGCACATACTGGTTCTGCGATAAATGTAATAAGTATTTTAGTGATGCAAAAGCAGAAACTGAAATAAAAAAGGAAGACACAGTGCTTGCAAAACTTTCTACAGTAAACAAAAAGGAAACAGAGGCATCTTCAGCAAAGACAGCTAACGCAACAAAGGTGACCAGTACAACGGATAAAACAACGAAGTCCTCTCCAAAAACTGGTGACAGTACAGATGTGCAGTTATATGTGATTCTTATGCTCGTTTCAATAGGTGCTGCTGCAGGAGCTGGCGCTAAGAGAAAGCTTAAGACCCAGCGGTAATGACTATAAAGAATTAAATTTAAAATAACTTCTATATAACGAAGGGGCTGTTCTCGACAGCCCCTTCGTTTTTGTTTTATTTACTTTTCTTCAGAATCCTTGTCTGCAACGGAGCCATGACTTCACTCTCTGTTCCATAAAGCAATTCATACTCTGCCGGAACCGGAACAGCCTGTGGCTTACGCGCATAGTTCTGGATGAAGAGATATTCGGTATCCTCGTTTTCTCTTACTGTTACAGAAACTCCTTCCGGAATAATCTCTATTGGAGATTTCAGACCTGCTTCTGCTGCTACTCTGCCATAGAAATCCTGGTAGAATCCAAGCTCCATGTCCGCGCATACATAATATACATGGCCTTTGCCAAATGCCTTGTGTGTCAGCACCGGATATCCCTGATAGAAGTCTTCGCCATAACGCATCAGCACTTCTGCATCCGAAACCTTGACCAGTTCGCAAAGGTTTTTGCAAGTATATACATTGCTGATTCCAAGATGACTTCCCGCCTCCGGGATCGCATGATTTTCTTCCCAGTCATAGAGCGCATCTGTCTCTGTGCTGCGGAGTCCCGCCACATCCATAAGCCCATATGGAGTTCCGCCAAGGAAGCATCTGTCAGTACCATCAACCAGTCCTGACCAGTAAGAAAGCACCAGAGTTCCACCGTTTTCCACATAAGCACGAAGCTTTTCTTCGTATCCATCTTTGAACATATATGCCATCGGAGCCGCCAGAACTTTATAATCGGAAAGGGAATGTTCCATTGCGATCACATCCACATTCAGCCCCTGTTCTCTCAGAGCACGGTAGTTTTTCTGGACTGCTTCGCGGTAGTGCATATCTACATTTCGTGGTCCCTGCACATCAGCGATCGCCCAGTCGTTCTCACGGTCATAGAGAACAGCCGCCTGCGATCTCATGCTGGTTCCAACCGTCTCCTGGATCTGCTCAAGAGCCTCGCCAACCTCTGTTACTTCGCGGAAAACGCGGGTATCATCTCCGCCATAATGATCGATCACTGCACCATGGAACTTCTCCGAAGCTCCCTGGCTCTGGCGAAGCTGGAAATACAGCACGCTGTCAGAACCATGTGCTACAGCCTGGAGAGATGCAGCCAGATGCATTCCCGGTTTTTTAAGTTTGTTGATCGGTTTCCAGTTCGTTGCAGACGGACAGGATTCCATAAGAAGGAATGGTTCCTTCCTGATACTGCGCATCAGATCATGCTGCATTTCCGCATCAACTGCAGTAAGATATTCTTCTTTTTTGTGCCAGCTTGGATAATTATCCCAAGATACCACGTCCAGAACATCCTTAAATTTTTTGTAATCCAGACCGTCATAATCATACATCAGATTTGCTGTTACAGGCAGTTCAGAACCACCCTCGCGGATCGCATCAACCTCATTTTTAATGAAGTCGATCGTCTGGTATGTCACAAATCTCTTCCAGTCAAGCTTCAGTGCATGAAGTTCATTTTCGCCTTTAGTTGACGGACTTTCAATCTGATCAAAGCTATTATATCTATGGCTCCAGAAAGTAGTACACCAGCGTTTATTAAGGTTCTCGATCGTGCCGTATTTTTCTTTCAGCCATTCACGGAACTTCGCCTGGCACAGCGGGCAGTGGCATTCTCCTCCAAACTCGTTAGAGATATGCCACAGCATAACTGCCGGATGTCTGCCAAATCTTTCAGCTAATTTCTTATCAATCGCATGTACTTTTTCTCTGTATACCGGAGAGGTAAAGCAGTGATTATGTCTGCCTCCGAAGAATCTTCTTGTTCTGTCCGGATCCATACGAAGAACTTCTTCGTACTTGTCTGCCATCCATTTTGGTCTTGCTCCTGACGGTGTTGCAAGAATAGTATGGATGCCCTCTTTGTAGAGATTATTGATAATTTCCTCTAACCAGTCAAAGTTATATTTTCCCTCTTCTGGTTCAAGAACTGCCCAGGAAAAAATCCCTACAGATACAGTATTGATGTGTGCTTTTTTGAAATATTCGATGTCTTTCTGAAGGATATCCGGGCGGTCAAGCCACTGCTCCGGATTATAATCTCCACCGTGAAGGTAACGTCCGTATTTAATCTGTTCAGCCATTTTTTCTCCTCTTAAAGTCCTTTAAAAACAAAGGAAAATTCCATCTTTTTGTCAGTTTTCAGCAAATATTCTTCGTGTGTGCGAGCACCCCAGCTGTCATCACCACCGATTCCCATCTGGTCTTTTGCCACACGTACAACAGTGTAATGAACCTCTGGAAGTTCATATGGATGCATTGCATTTTCCATCTCATGAGGTGTGTATGGAAGTGCAGAGAACATCATCGGCCCATTGTTTTCATCCATCTCAAAGAGCATTCCTCTACCCTTGCGGTCAGTTACTTTTGCCCAGCGTACTTCTTCTTTTGCACCACATTCCTGCGGTACCATATATCTTGCGATATTGTCTGCAACTTTGTTTGCATAAATGCCAAGTTTTGCACCTTTCTTACGGTCTGCATAAGTTTCTGCCTCGCCAAGTCCATACCATTCTACACGGTCATAATCTGCGTTGAATTTGAAGATTACACCGAATTCCGGCATATCACCGAGTTCTTTAACAGGGTCATACGTAAGAGTTGTTTTCACTCTTCCATCACCGAAAACTTCATAAGAAAGCTTGCATTCGCTGGTCGGTGTAGTCGGCATGATGTAGGTATAAGCTACTTTTACAGACTTCTCATTCACTTCTACTTCTGGCATATTTGACGGGCCATACGGTCCCTTGCGGAAGTCTTTGTGACTTAAGTACATGCTGGCAAGTTTCCACTGTCCGTAGCGCATTCCCATAAGATTTCCACAGTCATTGTCGGTTGGTGCACGCCAGAAATTCGGTTTCGGGATTGCCTCGATCATCTCTTTTCCGGCATATTTATAAGATACCAGACCACCGTTTAACACAGAGAAAAGTACTTCAAAGTGTGCGCCTCTGACACCGATATTGTGTGTGCTGCGGATCACTTTTACACCTTCCGGGCAGGTCTTTTTCGGTTCTTCAACCTGGTATACATACTGTCCAAAAGCCACCTCATGTCCTGCTTCTGCCCATGCTTTATCTTCTTTCAGATGGAAGGAAACAGTCACCGTATATTCGCCTGGTTTCTCTTCTTTTGCAAGCGGAAGTACATAAGTTTCTTCGCTTAATGGAGCAACTGCAGTTGCAAGAGAAGCCTTGTGGATCACTTTGCCATTCTTTGCAACAGTTACTTTGCAATCAAAAATATCTGTGCTTACAAACAGGTTTTTGTTGATGACTTTTACGCTGTCTGCACTGACTTCTGCAGTGATATTCTGGTAGTTGAATTTGACTTCCTGCATCTTTGGAGAAGCATCTCTGTTTCCGCCATATGCGATACCATTTCCACTGAAGTTGTAATCTGTCGGACGTTCTCCGAAGTCACCGCCGTATGCCTGGAATTCTTTGCCGTAGCGGTCTTTTTTGTAGATAGACTGGTCAATATAGTCCCAGATAAATCCGCCCTGATACTTCGGTTCTGTGTCTGTCAGATCTGTATATTTGTGCATTGCACCGCAGGAATTTCCCATTGCGTGGGTATATTCACAGCAGATAAACGGCTTGGAACTGTCTTTTGCAAGGAACTCTTTGATTGCTTCTACAGACGGATACATCTGGCTTTCCATGTCGCTGGTATCGTTATATCTGCGGTCGTGGCAGAGACCTTCATAATGAACCAGACGAGTCGGATCTGCCTTATGGAAGAACTGTGACATTTCAAAAATATCCTTGCCTCCGAAGGACTCATTTCCGCAGGACCAGATCAGGATCGCAGCGTGGTTTTTGTCTCTCTGGTACATGGAATTTGCACGATCAAGCATCATATCCAGCCATTCCGGTTTGTCATGCGGCACAACATAGGTGTAATCCTTCGTAAATTCAGCAACATCCCAGGAACCATGAGATTCAAGGTTTGTCTCATCGATCATATAAATACCATATTCATCACAAAGCTGATAGATCAGTGATGTATCCGGATAATGACAGGTACGGATGGCATTGATATTATTCTGCTTCATAATGCGAAGATCCTTGCGGAGTTCTTCCTCTGATACATGTCTGCCGCTGACAGAACTGAATTCATGACGGTTTACGCCCTTAAACATGATACGTTTTCCGTTCAGAGTCATAATACCGTTCTTCATCTCGAAACGGCGGAACCCAACCTTCTGAGGAATCACTTCCTGAATATTTCCTGCTTCGTCATAAAGTTCAATTGTAAGATCATAAAGCTGCGGATCTTCTGCGCTCCATAATTTTGGATTATTGATTTTCCATGCAAAACTGTTCTGTACAGTCTTGCTGCTATTTGTTTTCTGAATATAAAATAGCTCTGCATTTGCTTCTTCATTTCCAGCTTCTGTAAGAGATTTTTTCTCTTCCAGCACACATTCTCCATCTTTCTCAAGTCTGAAAGCAATGCTTCCCTTTCCCCATGTCTTTACCTTAATTTCAAGATCTGCTACATCCAGATTCTCTTCCGGGATTGCACGGATCTGGAGATCATATGCATGGGTATCCGGAACTGTATAAAGATACACATCTCTGTAAATTCCGGAGAAACGGAAGAAGTCCTGATCTTCGCACCAACTGCTGGAGGTCCATTTGAATACCTGTGCTGCCAGCTTATTCTGTCCATCTTTAAGATAATCTGTCAGTTCAAATTCAGATGGGGTGAAAGAATCCTCACTGTAGCCAACAAAGGCTCCGTTCAGCCACAGTGCAAGTCCGCTCTCTGCTCCCTGGAAAGAAATAAACAACCTCTTTCCCTTCATATGTTCCGGCACTGTAAAATATTTCGCATAGCTTGCAACCGGATTAAATCTCTCAGGAATCTGACCCGGATAAATTTCCTCATGTCCTTCCCATGGATACTGGACATTAGCATACTGGGGTGCATCATATCCTTCCATCTGGATATGTGCAGGTACATGAATGTCATCCCAGTCATAACAGCAGTAGTCCTCTTTCTCAAATCCCTGAACTGCACTTTTGTAATTGCGCGCATAATGAAACTTCCATAAACCGTTCAGACTATAGCGAAAAGAAGTTTCCGTCCCATCCTGCACAGCAGTCTGCATTTCATTCCCATCTCTATAATATACATGATCTGAATGAGCTTCCATTCGGTTATCGCAGAAATACTGTGGATCTTTTACCAGTGAATAATCAAATGCCTTCATACTCTTATGTTCTCCTCATGATTTGTTTTTTTATAACTGTTCTCTCTGCCTGCAATATTACATTTCGCCATGCATTTGTAAAATACTTCCAGCAAAATACTTTATATATGACTTTTTTCATAAAAATATCTTATACGATATTGCCAACAGCCAGTTATCTTTCATAAGCAAAATTATAACATTATACCAATCCGCATAGTTTGCATATTTGACTATATAATATTCATTTTCGACTTTTATAGATTGATCCTTCGCAGCATTTTCTCAGCCTACACAACACTCTCCCAGAAGAGGAATAATCGGACTTCTCTTTTATCCGAAAACTCCCTATACAAAAAGGCAGGTGATCTTCACCTGCCCCACAATAGCACTGCATTTATTCAGCCTTCCGCTATCTTATTCCCCTTTAGTTTCCTTCTCTGCCATTCTTGAAAACACCATCTCATATCCGTCATTTCCATAATTCAATGAACGATTCACACGACTGATCGTTGCTGTGGAAGCTCCGGTTTTCTCCGAAATATCAAGATAGGTTCTCTTGTCCATCAGCATCTTGGCAACCTCAAAACGCTGTGATAAGGAAAGAAGTTCATTGATCGTGCATACATCCTCAAAAAAAGTATAGCACTCTTCTTTATCCTTCAGGCATAAAATCGCTTCAAAAAGCTGATCTACAGCCTCTGTTCTGATTTTTTTACTCATTTTCATGCTCCTTTTAGAACTCTGTACTTCACTGGACGGACATTTGTCTTTAAAATGTCCGTGTTATATTTCTAACAGTGATATTTTACCACGTTAAATTATAGGAAGCAAGCCTTTAACCTAAAAGAAATTACAGATTTTTTTATTTTCTCACAAAAACATCTTTCGAAAAGTAAGGCAGATAAAATCATTCTCTTTGCGACACGGCTCTACACCAAATAACTGCTTCTCAGTTTATCAGAATTTACGATTCACATACTCCCTGATTGCATCCGCAGACCGGTTAAGAACCAACTCCTCCGGAAAATCCAGTTTCTCCAGCAGATCTCTCGCCAGATCAAACTCCCCGATCAGAAGATCAAAATGAGCATCACCGGAACCTGATATTTCTTACACAGTTCCAACATCACCGTATCATTCTCCACAGCATTCTCACGGGTACATTCTGAATCCATAGAATGATTATTCAGTTCCAGAACCTTCCCGTATTCCTTCGCTCCCTGAACCAGTGCCTCATAATCAATCTCATATCTCCCGTCATCCGGATGTCCGATAATGTTTACATATGGATTCTTCATCACATTCAGATAGGCTTCTGTGTTCTCAAGCTTAGATGCCGGCTTCATACACGGCGTATGCAGACTCGCAATAACCACGTCCATACTGGAAAGCGTATGCTGTCCCAGATCCACTGTTCCCTGCGCATCCAGAATATTTACCTCAGATCCCAACAGCAACTGAATCCCGTACATCTCCCTTGGCACAACCTTAAGATTATTAAAATAAAACTTATGACACGTCCCCGGCATACTCGGCGCATGCTCCGTAATCCCCAGAACCTCCAGTCCCTTCTCGGAAGCTGCCTTCGCCATCTCCCTCAGAGAACAATAAGCATGCCCACTGGCCACAGTATGCGTATGCAGATCCAGCACAGAATTATATCTCATAACAAACCTCTCCTCATTTCGTACAATATTCCCCTTCATTATACGACCATCCCTCCACCTCCACAAGCAAATTTTCCGTCCACCCATTTTTACTCAATCCAACACCCCAAAAATCGCCAGCAGCCAGCGCAGAAAAATAGTGTGTTTGATGTGCATTTGCAGGTATCTTAGATATTCTTAGGTCAAAAAAATCTGCGTTATGAGCCGGCTGTATCACTGTCTGAGCGGAGTCTGCGACGGAGCGAGTTTGAGAAGCCG
>OHDH01000579.1_pt1 | contig 16752 bp, 9 predicted proteins | sample 1566921 | NCBI WGS metagenome assembly OHDH01 (sample SAMEA3879585, study PRJEB24766) | human gut metagenome | biome: human-associated habitat; feature: feces | place: USA | collected 1985/1987
TCAAGATGGCCATCCACATGGACGATCCCCCTTGGGATATCTTCGGCCTGCCCCGCCTGCTGGTGGATGCTGAGAGCATCGACCGCTTCCTGAGCATGGTGGACGATGAGTACAACTGCCTGACCCTGTGCTCCGGCAGTCTGAACGCAAACCCCAACAACAACGTTGCCGAGATCGTCCGCAAGCACTGCGACCGCATTGCATTTGCTCACATCCGCAACATCCACCACTTCCCCAATGGCGACTTCTCCGAGGCTGCTCACCGCGACTGCTGCGGCGAGACCGGCATCATCGAGATCCTGCGCGCCTACCATGACTGCGGCTACGAGGGCTATATCCGCCCCGACCACGGCCGTCAGCTGTGGGAGGAAGGCCCCGGCAACTGCCGCCCCGGTTACGGCAAGTATGACCGTGCTCTGGGTATCCAGTACATGCTGGGTGTCTGGGACCTGCTGGACCGTCTGGATGAAGAGAAAAAGAAAGGCTGAGTACTATTATGAAGCTGTCTGATATCAAGAACGGCAATCTGTCCGCCGAGTGGGCAGAAAAGGGCTACGAGCTGCCCAAGTTTGACGTGGAGGCTGTCAAGGCCAAGACCCACGCAGAGCCCACCTGGGTGCACTTCGGCGCAGGCAATATCTTCCGTGCCTTCCCCGCTGCCATCCTGAACGAGGCCCTGAACAGCGGCAAGTATGACCGCGGTGTCATTGTTGCTGAGAGCTTTGACTACGAGATCATCGACAAGGCTTACCAGCCCTACGACAACCTGAGCCTGCTGGTCTGCCTGAAGTCCACCGGCGACATCGAGAAGAAGGTCATCGCTTCCGTGACTGAGAGCCTGAAGGCGGATTACTCCTTCGGCGAGGATTGGGCTCGTCTGGTCGAGATCTTCCAGAACCCCAGCCTGCAGATGATCTCCTTCACCATCACCGAGAAGGGCTACGGCGTTGCTCCTGCTGACCTGGAGCGCGGCCTGACCCCCGTTCTGGCCATGGGCAAGGTCACCGCTCTGCTGTACGAGCGCTTCAAGGCCGGCAAGCTGCCCCTGACCGTCCAGAGCATGGATAACTGCTCTCACAACGGCGATAAGGTCAAGAGCGCTGTCCACGCCTATGCTTCCAAGTGGGTTGAGCAGGGTCTGGTTCCCGCTGAGTTCCTGGCATACGTTCAGGACGAGACCAAGATCACCTTCCCCTGGAGCATGATCGACAAGATCACTCCCCGTCCCGACGCAAAGGTCCAGGAGATGCTGGCCAAGGACGGCTTTGAGGACAACTACACCATCGTCACCGAGAAGCACACCTTCACCGCTCCCTTCGTCAACGCTGAGGAGACCCAGTACCTGTGCATCGAGGATCACTACACCAATGGCCGTCCTCCGCTGGAGCTGGGCGGTGTGCTGTACTGCGACCGCGAGACCGTGGACAAGATCGAGAAGATGAAGGTCTGCACCTGCCTGAACCCCCTGCACACTGCCATGTCTATCTATGGCTGTATGCTGGGCTACACCCTCATCTCTGCCGAGATGGCAGACGAGGATCTGCGCTCCTTCATCCAGAAGGTCGGCTATATCGAGGCGATGCCCGTGGTCGTTGATCCCGGCGTGCTGAACCCCTACGAGTTCATCGGCGCTGTCATCAACCGCCGTCTGCCCAACCCCTTCATGCCCGATGCTCCCCAGCGTATCGCAACCGATACCTCCCAGAAGCTGGCGATCCGCTTCGGCGAGACCATCAAGGCTTACGAGGAGCGCGGTCTGGACAAGTCCAACCTCGTGCTGATCCCGCTGGTGCTGGCAGGTTATGCCCGCTACCTGAAGGGCATCGACGACAACGGCCAGCCCTTCGAGATCTCTCCCGATCCGCTGCTGGCTGAACTGCAGGCCATCGTCAGCCCCTTGCAGGTCAAGGAAGGCGAGCAGGACTTCAGCTGCCTGAAGGCTCTGTACAGCCGTGCCGATGTGTTCGGTGTGGATCTGTACGCCGTTGGTCTGGGCGAAAAGATCGAGGGCATGGTCAAGGAGCTGTACGCCGGTAACGGCGCAGTGCGCAAGACCCTGCACAAGTACACTCTGGCCCGCTAAAATGTTATAACGCTATTTCCGTACCCACGCTGCGCTTTTGCTTTGCCGCAGCGTGGGTTTTTGTTTTGTCCCTGCGTGAAAAAAAGCAGAACAGCCAAGCCTGTCGGCTTGGCTGTTCTGCAAATTATAAAAAATCTTCCTTACTTCCGGCAGTCGTGCAGGCTGGCGGCGGGCAGGGCACTGCCCAGCAGGCTCCATGCGGCATCCATGCTCTCGTTCAGCAGATAGGCCTGATTCTTCTGGACGTAGATGTACACCGCCTCTTTGGTGCGGTAGGCGCAGTACACGGTGTTCCAAGTGTAGCGGTTGGTGGGCTCAGCCTTGTTCTGCTCACCGGCCATCCAGACCGAAAGCCCGGCGGCGTCCAGCTCCAACCGGTAGAAGGGGCGGGGCAGACCCAGCTTTTTGATCTGCTTGGAGAGGTTCGAAAAAAAGGTGCCGAAGTATACGGCGGGCAGGCCGATGGCTACGATGGTCAGCACGGCGGTCAGCAGCCCGGCACCCTCCCGCTTGCCGATCTGGCTCAGGCAGATCCCGGCGCACACCAGCAGAATGGCAGTGAACACCGCCGGGCGCTGCCAGCCCTTGTTGTGGCGCAGCAGGTCGAAAGATGCAAAATCGTGAAAGCTTTTTTCGTCCATCTGAACGGAAACGCAAACATTCTGGGTCATAAAGTTACCCTCCTTTTTGGGCATAGTACCACATTTATCAGCAAGAAGCAAGCAAAAGATGCACCGGCGGCGGTGCATCCGGCTTGCAAACCGCCCGCAAAGCGTGGTAAAATAAGTTATTATCTAACGGATATTATCCAACGAAAAAAGGGGGAAGCTTTGCATGGAAAAGCGCAATTGGAAGCGCAGCGTTACGCTCAAGCAGCGCATGGTGCTGTGTCTGGCGGCTTTTTTTGCGGCCTTTGCGTTGCAGCTTGCCCTGAACGGCTATCAGGCACGGGCGGTGCAGCAGGTGCAGGACGACCAGATGGGCAACTTTAACGCCATCAGCCGGTTTCAGGGCGGTGTGGAAAGTTCCATCAGCATTCTGGAAGCGTACCGCTGGGAGAACGGCGAGACCGAGGAAATGCTGGAAAAGCTCCGGGCAGCCTGCTCCACCAGCAACGCATGGCTGTGGCGCATCCGATTCAATATGGACGGCTTGCAGAACGTCAGCGATGAGCAGTGGGTGCTTTACGGCGCAGTGGAGACCACCTACGGCAGCTACAGCGCCCTGCTGGAGGAACTGGAGGGCTACCTTTCCAGCAGGCAGGATGCAAAGGCGTCCCAGCTGTACTATAACAAGGTCTCGGTCTGCGGCGGGTATCTGAGCCAGTACACCATGCAGCTGCTGAAAGCCTCGATTCTGGACGCCCAGACTACTTATACCGAGATCTCGGAGCTGGGTGAGCGAATCGCCCTGATGCAGATCGTGGTGGTGGCGCTGTGCGTGGCACTGGGCTGCGCTTCCGGTCTGATGGTCATGCGGCTGCTGACCCCAGTCTCCCAGATGATCGTAGCTTCCCGTGCCATCAGCCGCAGCCAGTTCGACACCCCGGACATCCCGCTGCCTAAGCAGCCGGAGATCGGGCAGCTGGCGGAGTCTTTCAACCGCATGAAGCACTCCATGGCGCAGCAGGTGAGTACCTTACAGGAGAAAAACGAGATCGAGCGGGAGCTGCACCGCCAAAAGACCGAAGCACTGGAATTGCAGAACCGCATGGAGCGCAGCCGGTTACAGCAGCTGCGCAGCCAGATCGACCCGCATTTTCTGTTCAACACCCTGAACGTCATCCAGCAGATGGCGGGCACAGAGTCCGCCTACCGCACACAGGCACTCATTATGGCGCTTTCCCATCTGCTGCGTTACAGCCTGATGAGCAATGATGAACAGGTGCCCCTCTCCCGGGAGGTGCGCATTGTGGACGAATACTACTCCATCTACCATGTGCGCTTTGGCGACCGGGTGCAGATGCAGTGGGCGTTCTCGGATTCGCTGGACCTGACCGAGACTATGGTGCCGTCCTTTATCTTGCAGCCCATCGTGGAAAACGCCTTCAAGCACGGCATCTGCCCCAAGGAAGAGGGCGGCGTGGTGCGCATCCGCATGATCCCCCTGCGGGGAAAAGGTCTGCTGTGCATCCGGGTGCTGGACAACGGCGTAGGCATTGAGCCGGAGCAGCTGCAGCAGCTGCGCACGGCACTGGAACAGCCCGCACCCCGCTGGGAACATATCGGTATTTATAATGTGGCTGCCCGCTTGCGGCTGCTGGATGCCCGCTGCCGGGTGGTGGTGCGCTCCCGGCCGGGGCGGGGGACTGCGGTGATCCTGTATCTGCCGCTGGTGGAGAATGAGGAGGAATTTGAGGAATGATTCGTCTGTTGATCGCGGATGATGAGAAGATGGAACGGGAAGCGCTGGCGGATATCGTCATGCGCCGGTTCGAGCATGAGGTAACAGTGGAAATGGCGGAAAACGGACGCAAAGCCGCCGATACCGCCGTGCTCTGGGGTGCAGACCTGATTTTGATGGACATCGAGATGCCGGGAATGAACGGCTTGGATGCCGCCCGCGCGGTGCTGGAGCAGCGCCCGGAGTGCAAGGTGATCTTTATCACGGCATACAGCCTGTTCCAGTATGCCCACGAAGCGGTGCATCTGGGTGCCTGCGACTATCTGCTGAAGCCGGTGGACCCGGACGAGACCGAAGCTGCCATCCGACGCGCCATCCGGCAGATCGAAGCCGGACGCCGTCTGGCAGAGCTGGCTGCGGAAGCCCCGGAGCAGGAAACCGCCCCGGAGCAGGAGACCGACCCCGCCGGGGAAGGGGAGAGTGACCGCAACGCACTGGTGATGGATCATGTGCGCAAGTATATGGAAGACAACTATATGTCCGACCTCTCGCTGGACAGCGTGAGCGAGATCTTGCACATCAGCCCGGCGTATCTTTCGGCGCAGTTCAAAAAGTACCAGAAGATGAATTTTCTGGACTGTTTGACTGAGCTGCGCATCAATGCCGCCAAGGAGCTGCTGGTCGACCCCTTCCGCTCCGCAGCGGAGGTGGCCTCCATGGTGGGCTACGAGGATGCCAGTTACTTTGCCCGTGCCTTTAAAAAGCGCACCGGCATGACCCCCACCCAGTACCGGAAGGAAGCGGCAAAGGCGGCCCGGGAGGCACGGCTGTGACCCGCCGTCAACTGCTGCATCTGCTGACGGCAGCACCGGCACTGGCAGTCACAGGCTGCACGGCACAGTCTGCTTCTTCGCAGCAGGAAAAGCCGCTCATTCTGCGCTATGCGGAGAATCAGCCGGAGGACTACCCCACCAGCAAGGCGGCAAAGGCCTTTGCCGAGCTTGTGGCGCAGCACACGGATGGCCGGGTGAAGGTGCTGGTTTACAGTGGGGCAGAGCTGGGCGCGGAGCAGAGCGTCATCCAGCAGATGCAGTTCGGCGGGGTGGATTTTTCCCGCGTGTCCCTGAGCCAGCTGGCAGAGTACGAGCCGGAGCTTAGCGTACTGCAGCTGCCTTACCTGTACAGTGATGCCGAGCAGATGTGGCGTGTGCTGGACGGCAGCATCGGCGATGAGTTTCTGGCCATGCTGGACGGGATGGACTTAGTGGGACTTTCGTGGTTCGACGCCGGTGTGCGCAGCTTCTACACCCGGGAAAAGGTGACCGGGCTGGATGATTTGCAGGGGCTGACCATCCGGGTGCAGGAGTCGGACATGATGAGCGACATGATCACCGCACTGGGGGCAAAGCCGGCGCAGGTGGTGTACAGCAAGGTATATGCCGCCCTGCATAATGCCGAGATCGACGGCGCAGAGAACAACTGGCCCAGCTACGAGGTGATGGGACACTACGAGGTAGCGCCCTTTTTCCTGAAGGACGAGCACACCCGCGTGCCGGAAGTGCAGCTGGCCAGCCCGGCGGTGATGGAAAAGCTTGCCGCGCTGGACGAAAGCTTCCCGGAGGTGATCCGTGTCTGCGCCCGGGAGAGCGCACAGAAGGAACGCGAGCTCTGGGCACGGCGGGAAGCGGACGCGGAGCAGAATATGCGCAAGCTGGGCATCTGCGTTACCGAGCTGGACGAAGCCGAGAAAGCCCGCTTCCGCGCAGCGGTGCAGCCCATGTACGATGAATTCTCTGCCCAGCAGGAACTGATCGACCGGATACAAAAAAGCTGAAGAAAACGCCCCGAGAAGTGCCCGGATGGACATTTGTCGGGGTGTTATTTTTGCATTATGAATACAGGAATGTATCCAACTGGTCAGCAGTGTTGCACAAACGAAATGAAAAACGCTTGTGCAATATGGCAAAAACAATCTTGACATTCTTTCGAAAAACAGGACATTTTTTGAAAGCCCTTGTTTCATTTCGGAAAATTTGCTAAAGTGTGTACAGTCAATGAACGAAAGCTCCGGCACCTGTGCGCCCGGAGAATTTCACAATTATTTAAGGAGGACGATTCCTATGAAAATGATCTCTCGTCGTAGCTTTATGGCCGTTGCCGGTGCAGCTACTGCTGCTGTTGCTCTGACCGCCTGCGGTGGTTCCAAGAGCAATTCCACCTCTACCGCTGCTTCCACCTCTACTGCTGCTTCTGCTTCTGCTGCTGCCGGTGATGCAGCAGCTGCTGCCAGCGATCCCAAGGTGACTCTGGTCTACGCCGAGGTCAACCCGCTGGATACCATCGTTGGTCAGACCGGTTCTCACTTCAAGGAGAAGGTCGAGGAGCTGAGCGGCGGTTCTGTGGTCGTTGATGTGCAGGCTTCCGGTGTTCTGGGCTCTGAGAACGATGTTCTGGACGCTATTCTGGGCGGCTCTACCTCCATTGATATCAGCCGTATCTCTGCTTTCGCTCTGACCAGCTACGGCTGCAACAAGTCTAAGCTCCTGTCCATCCCCTTCACCTTCAACAACCGTGCTCACTTCTGGAACTTTGCCAACAGCGATCTGGCTCCTGAGTTCCTGAACGAGCCCCAGGAGCTGGGCCTGCCCGTTCGCGGCCTGTTCTACGGCGAGGAGGGCTTCCGTCACTTCTTCACCGTCAAGCCCGTTGCTGCGATCGGCGACCTGAAGGGCATGAAGCTGCGTGTGTCCAACGACCCCGTTATGAACGGCATGGTCGAGGGTCTGGGCGCTAACCCCACCGTTGTTGCTTTCGGCGAGCTGTACAGCGCACTGCAGACCGGCGTTGTGGATGGCGCTGAGCAGCCCATCGCAAACTACAAGTCCAACGCCTTCCCCGAAGTCGCTAACAACCTGATCCTGGACGGCCACACTCTGGGCGCTGTGCAGGCTGTCATCACCGACAACGCATGGGGCAAGCTGACCGCTAACCAGCAGGCTGCCGTTATGGCTGCTGCTGCCGACACCCAGAAGTTCAACGCTGATCTGTCCGAGACCGCTGAGAACAAGGTTCTGGACGAGCTGCGTTCCTCCGGCTGCAACGTTGTGGACGTGGACGACAAGACTCCCTGGCAGGAAGCTTGCGCTAAGGTCATCAAGGACAACACCTCTGATCAGGCTGAGCTGTACCAGAAGCTGCTGGACATGAAGGCATAATCTGGCTTTCCATCCAATCTAAGTAGTACATTGCCCGGCGGGGGCCCACGGGAATACGCCCGCAGGCTTCGCCGGGCTTTTATATGGAGGAATTTCTATGCCGAAAATCTTTACCACTCTGGATAAGATCAGACCGGCGTACGACTTTACCTACAAGGTGGTTCTGTTCATCTGCAAGATCCTGCTGATTGCAGATATCCTCATTACCACGATGTCGGTCATTGGCCGTTACGTCCCCTTTATCCCGGACCCCTCCTGGTCTGAGGAGGTCGTTCTGACCTGCATGAGTTACATGGCTGTGCTGAGCGCTGCACTGGCCATCCGCCGCGGCGCACACATCCGCATGACTGCCTTTGATATGTACCTGCCCAAGAAAGTGGTCAAGGCGCTGGACATTCTGTCCGACGTGGCTGTGATGGTTCTTGGTGTGGTGATGATGGCGGTCGGCTGGAACTACGCCACCACGCTGGGCGGTCGTGGCTTCTATGTTTCCATGCCTTGGCTGAGCCGCTTCTGGATGTACTTCCCGGTGCCGCTGGCCGGTGTTGCCATGATCATCTTTGAAATCGAGTCTCTGTATAACCATATCAAGAGCTTTTTTGTAAAGGAGGAAATGTAATATGACAGTTCAGACACTGGCAATCATTGTCCTTCTTGTCAGCTTCTTTGTTATGATCTTCCTGCGCTTCCCCATTGCATACGCCGTTGGTCTGTCCAGCGTGCTGTGTATGCTGGTGCAGGGTCAGGCACTGACCGACGTCTGCCGCCTGATGGTCAAGGGTATCTCTTCCTTCAGCCTGATGGCTGTGCCGTTCTTCATCACCATGGGCGTGCTCATGGGCTCCGGCGGCATTTCTGAAAAGCTGATCGCACTGGCTGACGCCTGCGTGGGCTGGATGCGCGGCGGCATGGCAATGGTCAATATCGTTGCTTCCTACTTCTTCGGCGGCATTTCCGGTTCCGCTTCCGCCGATACCGCCTCCATCGGCTCTATCATGATCCCCATGATGGTGGATCAGGGCTACGGTGCAGACTTCTCCACCGCTGTTACCATCACCTCCTCCTGCGAGGGTCTGCTGGTTCCTCCCAGCCATAACATGGTCATCTACGCTACCACCGCCGGTGGTATCTCCGTGGGCAGCCTGTTCCTGGCCGGCTACCTGCCCGGCGCTCTGCTGGCTATCGTGCTGATGATCGGCTCCTACATCATCTCGGTCAAGCGCAACTACCCCAAGGGCGATCCGTTCAGCATCAAGGCTTTTGTCAAGCAGTTGGGCACTTCTATCTGGGCACTGGCCGCTGTTATCATCGTGGTGTTCGGCGTTGTCGGCGGTGTGTTTACCGCTACCGAGTCCGCTGCTATCGCCGTTATCTACTCTCTGCTCGTTTCCGTGTTCGTCTATAAGGGTCTGGACTGGAAGGGCGTGTGGCACGCTCTGGACGAGTGCGTCAACACCCTGTCCATCGTGCTGATCCTGATCGCTACCTCTGCAGTGTTCGGCAACTGCCTGACCATGCTGCACGTTCCCGATCTGGCAGCAACCGCCATCACCGACCTCACCGATAACCCCTACATCATTGCACTGCTCATCGACCTGATCCTGCTGGTGCTGGGCATGATCATGGATATGGCTCCCATCATCCTGATCGCTACCCCCATCCTGCTGCCCATCGCCACCTCCATCGGCATCGATCCCATCCAGTTCGGTATCATCGTGGTTCTGAACTGCGGCATCGGTCTGCTCACTCCTCCCGTTGGCTCCGTTCTGTTCATCGGCTCTGCCGTTGCAAAGCGCCCCATGGAGAAAGTGGTCAAGGCGACCCTGCCGTTCTACCTGTGTATGTTCGTTGCACTGCTGCTGCTGACCTACATCCCCGACATCAGCCTTGCTATTCCCAAGCTGCTGGGCGGCTACGTCAGTCCCATTGCAAACCCGCTGGGTCCTGTGTTCATCCACTAAGCGCAGCATAAGAGAAAACCCCTTGCATCTTTAAGACCGGAGCCTGTCAGCCCTTTGGGCTGCGGGCCCCGGTCTTTTTTGCGTTTGCACCAAAATGCGGACAGCTTGCACGGCGGGGAACACTATGATACAATAAAAAGCATAGATGCTTGGAAGGGGAGAGAACACTATGGAGCAAAAACGCCTGTGTCCGTTCTGCATTGGGGAACTGCCGCCTGCGGCGACCGTCTGCCCCCATTGCGGGAAGATCTTAGAGGGCTGCAACCCGGCGGGCTGCCTGCCGGTGGGCACGGTGCTGGCCGGGCGCTACACTGTGGGCGAGATGCGCAGTCTGGACGGCGAGGGTGTGCGGTACAGCGGCGTGGAGAATCTGGGCGCTTTCCGGGTGACCATCAAGGAGTATTTGCCCGTCACTCTTTCTGCGGAGCGGGGCGCGGACTGCATCCTGCGCCCCAAGCAGGGGAGCGAAGTGCTGTTCAAGACCACCCGCATGGACTTTGCAGACCTGTACCGCGCCATCCAGCGCATTACCCCCGCCAGCGGTCTGGAAGCCGTGCTGGACGTGGTGGAAGCCAACAACACCGTGTATGCGGTGCTGGAAAACCTAGGCGGCACCCCGCTGGAGCAATGGCTGGAAAACCGTCCTGCCCCGGTGCGGGCAGAGGAGGCCTGCGCCATGCTGCGCCCGGTGTTTGAGGGCGTGGCGGCCATGCACAAGGCAGGGCTGGTGCACCGCGGCATCTGCCCGGAGAATATCCGGGTGATGGCAGATGGCCGCTGCCGTCTGGCTGGGTACGCCACTGTGGGTCTGCGCACCGCAGGCAGCGGCCTGCACGAGCAGCTGTACGAAGGCTACTCTGCGCCGGAGCAGTACACCACCGCCGAGTTTGAGGGGCGCTACACCGACGAATACAGCCTTGCCGCCGTCTTTTACCGCATGGTGTGCGGGCAGGCACCTATGCCCGCTGCTCAGCGCGTGGTGTCGGACTCTAACCCCCGGGCACGCACCGTAGAGCCTGCCGTACCGGCCTATGTCTCCGATGTACTGCAGCTGGGGCTGCGGCTCAAGGTCATGGAGCGCATCCAGACTGTGCCGCAGCTGTATCAGGCGCTTTCTTCCAAGGAATATACCGACGAGCTGACCCGCACCATGAAGCCGGAGACCCCGATGCATCCGGCGCGGGCAGAGCAGAGCGGGCAGGGCAGGGAACATCTGCTCAGTTTGAAAGGGCTGCTGGCGGGCATCCTGATCCTGCTTTCCGTTCTGATCCTGCTTACCCTGTGGGGCATCGTGAGCAGCAAGGAGGAGCAGCCTGCAACCTCGGTGCCGAGCTCGGAAGCAGCCAGCAGCGAGGAAATGAAGCCACAGAACCTTGTGCCCAACTTTGTGGGCATCGACTACGAGCAGATCAAGAATAACCGCGAGTACACCAGTATGTACCTGTTCCGGGCGGTGCTGGAGTACAGCGATACCGTGCCCTCCGGGCAGGTCATCCGGCAGGAGCCGGAGGCCGGCGAGGTGATGGAGAACGGCGAGGTGATCCAGATCGTGGTCAGTCAGGGTCCGGAAAAGGTGGAGATGCCAAAGATCATCGGTGCATCGCAGGATAAGGCCATTGAGATCCTGAGCAGCCGGGGGCTTGTGGCCAGCTGCTTTATGGTGGTGAACGATGGCTCCTACGCCACGGGCTGCGTAGTCTCTGCCAGTGAGGAAGAGGGCGCTATGGTCACGGTGGGTACGGTGATCACCATATATATCGCCGCAGACCCCAGTGTGCAGATCACCGCCACTCCGGAAGAGCCTGCCGCTACCGAGCCTACTACCCCGGAAACGACCCCGGAGGGCAGCACAGAGCCGGAATACGATACAGATTAAACATAACAATAAAAGCAGAAGCGGGAGCCTTGCAACGGGCTCCCGCTTCTGCTTGTTTAGGATAGGAAAGAGAATGGCAAATTAAAGATTGGTGTAGCCCATCAGGCAGCGGTCTACCTCGGCGGCGCAATCGCGGCCCTCGCGCAGACCCCACACCACAAGGCTCTGGCCGCGGCGCATATCGCCGCAGACGAATACCTTGTCCACATTGGTCTTAAAGCTGTGGTCGGCTACATTGCCCCGGGCGGTCAACTCCACCCCAAAGGCATCGGCTGTGTAGTTTTCGCAGCCGGTAAAGCCTGCGGCAATAAATGCCAGCTGGCACTCGTAGGTAAATTCCTTGCCGGTGGGCACCATGCTGGTGCGGCCGGTCTCGGGGTCGCGCTCCGGTTTCAGGCAGCTGATGACGGCACCGGTCAGATTGCCGGCCTCGTCCTTCAAAAACTCCTTCACGGTGGTCTGGTACACGCGCGGATCCTTGCCGAACTTTGCAATGCACTCGGTCTGGCCGTAGTCCACCTTCAGCACCCGGGGCCACTCCGGCCACGGGTTTGCGGCGGTGCGCTCGACAGGGGGCTGCGGCATCATTTCCAGTGCCATCAGGTCGGTGCAGCCCTGCCGCAGGGCAGTGCCCTGACAGTCGTTGCCGGTGTCGCCGCCGCCGATGACCAGTACGTTTTTACCGGCTGCGTTGATGGCTCTGCCGTCTGCAAAGCCGGAGTCCAGCAGGCTCTTGGTCACGCTGGTCAGGTAGTCCACGGCAAAATGCACGCCCTTGGCGTCCCGGCCGGGCACGTTCAAATCGCGGGGCTTTTTTGCGCCGCAGCACAGCACCACGGCATCAAAATCTGCCAGCAGCTGCTCGGCGGGCACGGCACCGCCCACATCCATGCCGGTGCGGAACACCACACCCTCGGCCTGCATCAGCTTGACACGGCGCTCGATGACCGCCTTATCCAGCTTCATGTTTGGGATACCGTACATCAGCAGACCGCCCACCCGGTCGGCGCGCTCAAACACCGTAACGGCGTGGCCGCGCTTGTTCAGGTACTCGGCCACCGAAAGCCCCGCAGGGCCGCTGCCCACCACGGCAACGCTCTTGCCGGTGCGGGTCGGCGGCGGGGTGGCGGTAAGCCAGTTTTTGGCATAAGCCGTCTCAATGATGGCGTGCTCGTTTTCGCGCACGGTGACACTGCTGCCGGTCACATCCCCGCAGGTGCAGGCGGCCTCACACAAGGCGGGGCACACCCGGCTGGTAAACTCCGGGAAGCGGTTGGTGGCCATCAGGCGGTGGAGCGCAAGCTCCCACTTGCCGTGGTACACCAGATCGTTCCACTCCGGGATGAGGTTGTTCAGCGGACAGCCGGAGGCCATGCCGCCGATCATCATGCCCGCCTGACAGAAGGGCACGCCGCAGTCCATGCAGCGGGCGGCCTGCGTCTGCTGCTGCTCCCGCGAGAGCCAGATGTGGAACTCGTTAAAATTTTCAAGGCGCTCCAGCGGTGCAACGTCCGTGCTGGTCTTGCGCGCATAATCCATAAATCCTGTTGTCTTACCCATGCTGCTGCCCCTCCTTACTTATGCTTCTGCACTGCATAGAATGCTTCGATCTGTGCCTGCTCGCCGTCCAGACCACGCTCCTCTACCGAGGCGATGACCCGCAGCATCCGGTCGTAATCGTAAGGCAGCACCTTTTTGAATTTGGGCAGGAACGCACTGAAATTGTCCAGAATTTCTTTGCCGCGCGGAGAGCCGGTGGCCTCCACATGGGCGCGGATCAGCTCCTTCAGGGTGGCAACATCGTACTTGTGCTCCACCGGCTCAAGGCTGACGGTCTCCTTGTTCACGCGCTGGTAGAAGTCCCAGTTCTCGTCCAGCACATAGGCAATGCCGCCGGTCATACCGGCTGCAAAGTTCTTGCCGGTCTGTCCCAGCACCACCACGGTGCCGCCGGTCATGTACTCACAGCCGTGGTCGCCCACGCCCTCCACAACGGCGGTAGCGCCGCTGTTGCGCACGCAGAAGCGCTCACCGGCCACACCGGAGATGAACGCCTTGCCGCTGGTAGCGCCGTACAGCGCCACGTTGCCGGTGATGATGTTCTCCTCGGGCTTGAAGTCGATGCCCTGCGGCGGACGCACAACGATCTTGCCGCCGGAAAGACCCTTGCCCATGTAGTCGTTGCAGTCGCCCACCAGCTCCAGCGTCAGGCCGCTCGGGATAAAGGCACCAAAGCTCTGGCCGCCTGCACCGGTGCAGTGCACGGTGTACACATCATCCGGCAGGTCGTTGCCGTATTTGCGGGTGATCTCGCTGCCAAAGATGGCACCAAAGGCGCGGTCCACGTTGGAAACATTCAGGCTGACATTCTGGGGAGCCTTGCTGCCCAGCTTGAACTTCTTCATCAACACCTTCATGTCCAGCGTGTTTTCCAGATGGAAGTCGTAGCTGTCCTCCTTGATAAAGTGGACGTTGCTGTTTGCAATGGCCGGGTTGTGCAGGATGCAGTCCAGATCCAGCTCCGCGGCGCGGCTGCCCGGGGCGGCGGGCTTGACCCGCAGCAGGTCGGTGCGGCCCACCAGCTCGTCCACGGTGCGCACGCCCAGCTTTGCCATGTACTCCCGCAGCTCCTCGGCCACAAAGGTGAGGTAGTTGATGATGTACTCCGGCTTGCCCTTGAAGTTCTTGCGCAGCTCGGGGTTCTGGGTGCAGATGCCCATGGGGCAGGTGTCCAGATTGCACACACGCATCATTACGCAGCCCTCTGCCATCAGCAGGGTGGTGCCAAAGCCGAACTCCTCTGCGCCCAGCATACAGCTGATGGCCACATCCCGGCCGGACAGCAGCTTGGAGTCGCTCTCAATGCGCACGCGGGTGCGCAGGCCGTTCAGGATTAGGGTCTGGTGGGTCTCGGCGATGCCCAGCTCCCAGGGCAGACCGGCGTGCTTGATGGAGGTGCGGGGTGCAGCACCGGTGCCGCCGTCATAGCCGGACACCAGAATGACCTGTGCGCCGCCCTTGGCAACACCGGCGGCAATGGTGCCGACACCCGCCTCGCTGACCAGCTTGACGTTGATGTTGGCGTTGCGGTTGGCGTTTTTCAGATCGTAGATCAGCTCTGCCAGATCCTCGATGGAATAGATATCGTGGTGGGGCGGGGGAGAGATCAGGCCCACGCCGGTGGTGCTGTGGCGGGTCTTGGCGATCCAGGGGTAGACCTTGGCACCGGGCAGGTTGCCGCCCTCGCCGGGCTTTGCGCCCTGTGCCAGCTTGATCTGGATCTCCTCGGCGCTGACCAGATACTTGCTGGTCACGCCAAAGCGGGCAGAGGCCACCTGCTTGATCTTGGAATTGCTCTCGCTGTGGTAGCGCTCCTCGGGCTCGCCGCCCTCACCGGTATTGCTGCGCCCGCCCAGACGGTTCAGGGCGATGGCAATGGTCTCGTGTGCCTCGCTGCTCAGTGCGCCGTAGCTCATGGCAGCGCCCTTGAACCGCTTGACGATGCTGGAGACCGGTTCTACCTCCTCTAGCGGGATGCCGCCGTCTGCGGCGTAGTTGAAGTCCAGCAGGCTGCGCAGATGCACGCCCTCGGCACCCATGTTGTCCACCGTCTGGGTGAACTGCTTGAAGGTGTCGTAATCGCCGGTGCGGCAGGCCTTCTGGAACAGGTGGATGGTCTGGGGGTTGAACAGGTGCTCTTCCTTGCCGCTGCGGAACTTGTGGGCACCGCTGTCGGACAGCTCCATGTTGATATCCAGTCCCAGCGGGTCAAAGGCAGCGTTGTGCTGCGCTTCCACATCGGCCTGAATGTCTGCCATGCTCACACCGCCCACACGGCTCACCGTGCCGGTAAAGTATTTGTCGATGACCTCCTTCGAGATGCCCACAGCCTCAAAGATCTGGCTGCTCTGGTAGCTCTGGATGGTGGAAATGCCCATCTTGGAGGCGATCTTCACGATGCCGCTGAGGATGGCGTTGTCGTAGTCCTGCACGGCGGCGTAATAGTCCTTGTCCAGCAGACCTTCGTCAATCAGCTGCCCGATGGTCTCGTGCGCCAGATAGGGGTTGATGGCGCAGGCACCGTAGCCCAGCAGGGTGGCAAAGTGGTGCACCTCCCGGGGCTCGGCGCTCTCCAAAATCAGTGCCAGTGCGGTGCTCTTTTTGGTGCGGATGAGGTACTGGGACACTGCCGACACCGCCAGCAGGCTGGGGATGGTCACATGGTATTCGTCCACGTCACGGTCGGACAGGATGATGATGTTTGCACCCTCCTTGTAGGCGCGGTCGACCTCCAGAAATACCCGGTCGATGGCCTTTTCCAGACTGGTGTTCTTGTAGTAGTTGATGGACACCGTAGCAACCTTGAAGCCCGGCACGTTCATGTACTTGATCTTCAACAGGTCGGTGTTGGTCAGGATGGGGTTGTGCACCTTGAGCATCTTGCAGTTCTCGGGCTTATCCTCCAGCAGATTGCCGTGGGCACCGATGTAAACGCTGGTGGAAGTGACCACCTTTTCCCGGATGGCGTCAATAGGGGGGTTGGTCACCTGCGCAAACCGCTGCTTGAAGTAGTTGAACAGCGGGGGATGCTGGCTGCTGAGCACAGCCAGCGGAGTGTCGGTACCCATGGCACCGGAAGGCTCTGCGCCCGCCCGCGCCATGGCAAGGATCATGGTGTTCACGTCCTCGTATTTGTAGCCGAACACCTTCTGCAGCCGGGTCAGCTGTTCGCCGGTGTAGCTCTCCACCTTCACGTTGGGGATCTTCAGCCCGCTCAGCTGCACCAGATTGCGATCGATCCACTCACCGTAGGGCTCGCGGCTGGCGTAAAGTTCCTTCAGCTTCTCATCGTCCACCACTTCACCCTTGACGGTATCCACCAGCAGCATCTTGCCGGGGCGCAGGCGTTCCTTGACCAGAATATTCTCCGGATCGCATTCCAGCACGCCCACCTCAGAGGACAGGATCATGCGGCCGTCCTTGGTGATGTAGTAGCGGCTGGGGCGCAGACCGTTGCGGTCCAGCACTGCGCCCATCACATCGCCGTCCGAGAACAGGATGGCGGCGGGACCGTCCCAAGGCTCCAGCATGGTGGCGTAGTACTGGTAGAAATCCCGCTTTTTCTGGCTGATGTTCTTGTTGTTCTCCCACGGCTCGGGGATGGTGATCATCACGGCCAGCGGCAGGTCCATGCCGTTCATCACCATAAACTCAAGGGTGTTGTCCAGCATGGCGGAGTCCGAGCCGGAGGTGTTGATGATGGGCAGGATCTTG
>OHDH01000582.1_pt1 | contig 16732 bp, 18 predicted proteins | sample 1566921 | NCBI WGS metagenome assembly OHDH01 (sample SAMEA3879585, study PRJEB24766) | human gut metagenome | biome: human-associated habitat; feature: feces | place: USA | collected 1985/1987
TTGGGAAGTCAGGCATACTTTTTCGCTGATTTGTTTCCAAACGTATGCACATTGTCTACTCCGCTTCCTAACTAACTATCTATCGCTTATGTAAAGGATTCGGTTGTGATCTTTTCTAGATTCCAGTAATTGACCAAGAAAAGATTTGTATCCACGAGATGTAAACTTTTCTTGGTCAATTACGGAAACTAGATACTTTTGAAACAATGCTGCCTTCGTAACTCCTAACTGTCTGGCAATATCATTCATCGAAGTTCCGGAACAAATGCGTCATCCTCTCTTAATTGATTTAATACATAATGCTCTAAGCAGCCAGGCCTGTATACATTCCAAAAACTTTCTCTTACAAGGTTCTCTACCTCTCAGTATTCTTCTTTCTTCTCTAATCGAATCTTACAATTGTTCATCATTTTTCCCTCCAACTAATAATTTTTTCGTAAATTCATCCAATGTTGTTTCAAACTGTTTCTTTACTTCATCCTTGTCCTTTGCCCCATCATACATACTGTAAAAGAAAAACATGACAGCATAAAATTGTGCCGCTAATTCTTTTGCAGGTGAAATCCCCATATGTTCAAATAAATTTTTTACATATTCCAATGGTCCACTCACTAGATACTGCTGATATAACTGCTGCATCTCTTCACTTCGAAACTGCTCTAATGTAAGCATCTTACGAAAAGAAGATGCAAAATCATCTTCCGTCCAGTACAAAAACATCGACTTACTATACCCTGCAAAGTCCTTTAACGATATCTCATCATATTTTTCCGGCATATCCACTTCCTCGCCCTCCGGCATATCATGATCTTGTGCCTGCTCTGTATCACCTTCCAAAAGATAAACGGTCGTTTATTTTTTTAGCATAGTAAACGACCGTTTATTTGTCGAGTATTCATTTATACGAAATATGTTTTTCACCTCTGCGAGATGTCCAAATACTCACAGTCTTTCGACCAATCATTCAAATTTAGTGCCATACCATCCAGTTCATCTTCATCCACAAGATACGCAAAGTGCAATTGAATGGTTTCCTTAGAACTTTCTACAAACCACTCGCTTTTCCCGGTTAGTTTTTCTTCCAAATAACATGGCATACCATCCGTAAAAGATTTTGAAATATAATTTGGTCTGCCATAGTCATCATATGTTTTCTGAAAAATCTGCTTGCCTTTTTTCGTCATAAGCTGCAAAGAAGGAACCGGAAACTTGCCGCTTTTTAAAACGGATGCCGAATTCTTAATCGCAAGTGTAACATAAACCAATTTTGGCTGAACCGTCTTTGTTTCTATTACACTTCTCTCCGGTGCCGTGATTCCATTTCCATATCTAATCTGCTCTCTTTCATACGTCTTTAATTTTCCATCGTTATTCACATGCTTTAAAAATGAAGCCCGTTTTTTAATAAATGCGTCCGTTTTCAGCTGGTTTGCCGAATCCAAAACCTTAACATCTTTTACTTCATAAACTGCATTTTTAACCTGAGCCGTTCCATTTGTTGAGTAATGCTTTGCATCAATTTTTTCATCCGCCGTCAGGTTTTGCTGCACATTCCATGCACCCCCGCTTCTCTTACTGTAAAGAATATAATCAGCCGCCTCAGCTTTTGATTCTGCTTTAGTTATCTGAATTTTTTCTGCCAAATGAACAAAATCTTTTTTTGAAAGTCCTGTTTGTGCTGCCATCTCAATCAGATAACCATAATCCTCCACAAAAATATAAAGTGTCTGTCCATAATCAGTCTTTTTGCTCTTCAGATACTTACTTCCCACAACCGGATTATAACGGCAGTAAACCGCACAGCGGCCGTTAATTTTCATCGTTTCATTTTCCTTCACATCATAAGTTGAAAGTATCTCCTTCTGTTTTCCTTCTAAATACTGCAAAGAATACCAAAAATCTTTACCCCTTTGACCTCCCTCACGATTCTCATAACATTGAAATTCTTTATTTCTTTCTGTCTTGTGATAACTTTCGCCAAAGTCCGCTGAAACTTTTATATACTTCATTTTCTTCCCTTTGGTCTGATTCATTTCAGCAGTAACCGAATATTTGTCCTTCTGAATGGATGTCGTAAAATATCGGTACAACTTTCCGGCTGCCATTACCCCCGAAGGCACAATAAGAACCAACGCCAATGCGGCAGCCACCGCAATTTTCCCATATTTTTTATATGCACCACTGCAATTTTCTTTCCTGACCGTTTTTTCCCCGGCAAAAATATCATTTTTAATTTGATTCTTAGCTTGTTCCGAAATATTTATTTTTTCATATGATTGTCTAATATCCATCTTTTTCCAATTCCTTTCTTAATGTTTTTTTTGCTTTTTGCAGGCGCGTCCGGATTGTTGATTCCGACTTATGTAGCAAGTCCGCAATTTCCCTGCTGTTATACCCTTCATAATAATATAGGTAAACTACCATTTTATACTGATACGGCAGTTCCAAAATCAAACTCATCATCCCATCTATTTCGGAATGTGAATCCTCCGCTATTTCCGTATAATCCTCCAAACGATTTCTACGATTCCACCAATGCTTCAACATATCCTTGCACGCATTTGACGCCGTAACGATCAACCACGCTTTTTTATGCTGTTCCGAATCAAAGGTGCGGTCAAGATGATAATATTTCAAAAATGTCTCATGCACAATATCCTCCGCATCCATATGATTTTTCATAAAAGAAAAGCATAAACGATATATGTCATTCACATAGGCTTCGTAAGTCTCTGTAAAATTATTTTTTTGGCCGGTACCGTCCAAAGTATTCATTCTTTTTTCTCCTCCTTTCACTATAGATACGATTGATACACGCAAAACGTCGGAATTATTTTTTTTAATTGGGAAACACCCTTATAAATAATTGACAGTTTATTCCCTTTTGTTGTATGCTAAAAAAAATTGGAACCATAATTATATCATAAACAAAACACAGGAGGATTCAAAATGAATAAGAAACTAACAGCCTTATCTGTTTTTACTGCTCTTTTATGCACAACAATTTTATCACCGGTTTCTGCCTTTGCGCAAACTGCCGGCAGTGAAGAAACCAACATTGCAGCAACTAAAGAACCAGCCGGCACGGCAACACCTTCTGCCACGCAGACACCGGCAGCTACAAGTAAACCGACTGCTGCCCCGAAAAAGAAAACAAAGAAGAAAAAAAACATAACAAAAATCACCATAAGCGCCGCCGGCGACTGTACGCTCGGTTCCGATTATAAATCTCCGGCAAGCGTTAATTTTTATGCAAAATACAAACAAAAAACGCCTTCTTATTTCTTTAAAAATGTTAAAAACATTTTCAAAAAAGACGATTTAACACTTGTCAATTTTGAAGGCACTCTAACAACAAGAAGTACACGTGCCGACAAAACATTTGCGTTTAAGGGAAATCCTTCTTATCTGAAAATTTTACAAAAGGGAAATGTAGATGCTATCTCTTTTGCCAACAACCACTGCCGTGACTTTGGAAATGGAAGTTACCATGACACAATCTCTGTTTTCAAGAAAAATAAGATGCCTTTTGCTTCCTATGGTAAAGTTTCGATTTACAAAACGAACGGTAAAAAAATTGGTATGATTGCGGTCAACGGCCTCGAAGGTGTATCCTCCAGCAAACACTACATAAAAAGCGGTATTCAAAAACTGAAAAAGAAAAAAGCGGACCTTATTATTGTCAGCATGCACGCCGGTATCGAAAAGACAAGTTCTTTGGATGCCATTCAGAAAAGTATTGCTCACTATGCCGTAAAACAGGGTGCCAATCTTGTCCTCGGCCACCACCCGCATGTCCTGCAGGGAATCGAAAAATACAAAGGTGCCTATATCGTTTACAGCCTTGCAAATTTCTGCTTTGGCGGCAACACAAATCCACCGGACAAAGACACCATGATCTACCAGCAGACCTTTACTTTCAAAAAGAACAAATTGCAGAAATCCAATGATGTAAAAATCATTCCATGCAAGGTTTCTTCAACCAACAGCATTAATAACTATCAGCCAACTCCGGCAAAAGGAAAAGCAAAAAAAAGAATTCTTGCGAAAATGAATCGCTATTGTAAGCCTTTTAATGTTCATTTCAAAAAAAATGGCAAGGTGGGGCGGTAGCTCCACCTTGCACAGACTTTGTCTACAGTCTGAAGGCACCTACCTGATGGTAAGTGCCCTTCTTAAAGATTCTAAACTTAAGGAATACATTTTTCAATATCTTTTGCAAAATCATTTAAATTTTCTGTTGCTTTTGCAATATCACTATCCCATATGTCGCTTTTTGTATCATCCCAAAAATCATATACTTCAGAGCGAAAATCGGACCAGTCATCATAAATATCAGAGCGGGTATGTGACCACCATTTATATTCATCTGAACGCAAATCTGACCACTCCGAATATTTAGCATTATCATATGCGTCATCCAGAATTCCATCATAGAAATCATCATACATATCTTCTAAAATTCCATCATAGATTTTCTTATATACCTTATCCCCGGCTTTATCGTAAATAACGTCATACAAATCATCCATTTTATCATACATATCATCACCTGAAGCGAGAATCATTTTCGCATATGCAAGAGCGTATTCTCTTAATTTAGTCGTTAACTTTTGTTGTGATAAAAGCACTTCATCATAAAATGCTTTCACTTTTTTGGTATTCGCTTTGTATTTGTTATATGTGTTAATCTCAGTTTTCAACTTTTCATACGATTTTGTCAAAGCTTCTACTGTATTATCAACATCTTTGTTCACCATTTCTTCCAGTGCATCTAAAGAGTCTGCCTGAATCTCTATTTTGGTATCTTCCGTAGGTTCTTCTGTCGGTTCTTGTGTACTACTCTCTGTTACTGTGTTGTTGCCCTGTGTAGGTGCGGAAGCTGCTGTCTTTCCGGAATCTGTCTTACTGCCACATGCAGTTAAGGAAAATGTCATGCCAAAAACAAGTATAAAAGATAATAATTTTTTCATTGAAATGTCCTCCATATTATTGTGCTAATGTTTTCTGTTTCCTTCTATCTTTCTTTTTTACAACTAAAAGTGCCACGGCACCTACCATAACAATGGCAATACCAATATAGCCGATGTACTGTGCTATCCCCCAATCATATCTACTGTTTGAAATCACACCCCTATCTTCAAAATCCCATATTATGAGCCTTAATACTGCAAAGGTAAGTATGTTAAAAACAATCACGGGTATTGATTTTCTTAATATTGAAAATAATAATGTTAATAATGCAAAAACGGCAAATGCTGCAATCACAACTACATAAACAATACTTAAATCGTTTGATATTTCCTTCCCTGTTTCAGATGAATAAATTCTTATAAACTCAAATAACGAGATATTAATTGCTTCTTTATTCGTCATATTCAATTCTTCTATATACATCGAATCCGAAAATTTTTCTAACGCCTCCTTATACTCATCTGTCGCAGATGCAAATGGCATAAATAATGTTAATAACAATATAGCTGACCCTATCAGCATTGCTATAAATGCACCTATAAATATTTTACTCCTATGTCCGGTTTGATTCATTTGAACTGTCTCTGTCATCTTTCTTCCTCCTTAATCTCCACTACAATGTTCCCTTCATTTTCCTCCGGCCGAACCACAAGATACCCATAGGATTCCAACAATTGAATCACATCCTGCGTTATATTCGGCTTAACTGATTGTTCTTCATTCACACAAACATTCCCGGCTATAATCTGATGCATGGAATCTACGGAGACACCAATAATTTCCGCCAGCCGGTACAAATTATCCCGGTCCGGAACTCCGCCATCGGTTTCCCATTTGGCAACTGCCGATTTTGATACATGCATCTTATTGGCCAGTTCTTCCTGTGTCATAAACTTCTGTTTTCGTCTCGTTGAAATAAACCTTCCGAGACTAATTTTCACCCCCATAAACCTATGCCCCCTTTCATAATATAACTATATAAATTCTACAAGTACATTTCAAATTACTTTTTGATTACTCTGCGTAAGTTTTCAGATACCTGTAAGAAAATCCTATCATGGAACCCAAAAGAAAATCCCCACCAAAACGGTGAGGATTTTGCTTATTCTTCTTTTGATATTTTTTTTAGCCCCTGCCTCTCAAGCATATCATCAATTTCAAACAATTCATATTTCCTATTATTAATTGCGACAATGAAACAGGCATCTCTCTTATCCTTCGCATACAATGGATTCATTCCATATAATTTAAGTGCCCGGTTCACTTCATCCAGCAAAAAATGTCCCGCTATACAAAATCGAAGAATCAAATCGCGGTTTTTCGTATGCTTTTCCATATTTAGAATTTTCTCGCCGTAAGATTCAGAGACACCGGCAATTGAATAAATATCCTTCAGACATATTTTTCGATTCGTACACATTAAATTCTTATTTGCCAAAACATCTTTCATATAATAAGAAAATGTTTTCTTGTCATCTGCCATATATTTTTTGTTGTCTTTGTAATAATCGCCTAATTGCTCAGGCTTCATTTTTTCCAAAAGTTCATCCAGTTCATCTGTCCTTTTTTCCTGCATTTGTATTCTCCCCTAAATAGTTGTCCAATCGTTCAATTAATTCGTCTGCACGATATCTGGAATTCGCATCCAACGATATGCACCGTTCTATAACATTCCACAATTTTCCTTGTGCCGGTTTCTCTTTCGGAAGTTTTCCGGTAAGCATTACATTTAAAAGAATCCCAACTGCATAAATATCGGTTTTATTTGAAGACGCTTTCATCCCATATCCAGCCTGCTCCGGTGCCGCATAGTTTCTGGTGCCAAGCAGTCTTGTGTCTTCGTTTTCCTCTGAGTTATACCATTTTGCTACATTCATATCAAGCAAAACAACTTCTCCTGATTTGGCAATCATAATATTCGATGGTTTGATATCCCGATGAATAATCGGCTGCCTCTGCGTATGTAATTCATTTAAAATACAACATAAATCCCTTACAATACGCGCCGCCTCAAATGGCTCAAAAGTACCTTCCCGCAGGTGTTCTGATAATGAACTTCCGTCGATGTACTCCTCAATAATCACTAAATACCTGTCACCTCGATAAACCTTAGAAATCTGTGGCATATGGGCAATTGGATGACATATAAGATACCGATATACACTTTCATTATATGTACTGAGAATTTTCTTTACATAATTTTTCCCATCCATTTTTACGAGTACAACATTTTCTCTTTCATCCAAATTGCTGATTTCTTCATAACTCATAAGTTCAATTACGTCTTCATCCGTCATTCCCTTATAAGGATTCGAAAGCGACATCTGATATTCAGCCTCGGACAAATAAATCATACTCGTATCAATTCGGTTTACAAAGCCACACTCTGTGCATTTCCAACTATCACAGTTTTCGCTAAAACCATCTTGTTCATTCAGCAGGGCTTCACATTGATCGCAAATCCACGCCACCTCATTGTCTGTTTCCACACGCGGATTTATCAGCATCTCTCCACACCCCTTGCAAACCCAGTAAGGCAAATCATTGCGATAACCTTTTTGCAGTGTTAAATTGGCATCACATCGTGGACAAAATTCATCTCCATCATTTGCTGCCAATTGCCTATAGTTATTTCTGATGATTTCTGAAATAACATCAGCCGCAATTTCACTTCCTACAGCACTCGGATGGCAGCCATCATCTGCGTAAATAGGTGTATCACTTGAATTTTGATAAAATGCTGTCCCTACATCCGCAATAAGTGCTTTATTTTCTTTTGCAACTTCATAATAACTTTCATGCATCTGCTCATACATTTCATCATATGAAAGCCCAAGTTTTACAAGTTTAGCGCATCCCTTCTGATAAGCCCACGTCGCATAAAAAACCGGTTTTGCACCTATCGACCATATCAAATCACACAAATCTCCTGCACTGTCACGAAAACTTTCTTTCCAGGTAATCGGTCCGTTACTCATTTCCTGCAAAATAACAAAATCCCACGGTTCCTCTTTCAATGCCGCTAATGTTTTTGCTCCCATCTTTGTATTAGGATTCAAATGTTCCTTTAACCTTGCACCACCTCTTGTATGTGCTACAACCTCCGCACCGGTTCTTTTTGCAATTAATTGGGGAAGATTGTTAGCCGAGGTAAAACTGTTCCCTAACATAAGTATTCTCATGATAATCACGGTCCTCCTATTGATAAATTTATCATACCAGTTTAGAGGGCGGATAACAACTCATATTAATCAACATGCCTTTTTAGCCCTAGTAAAAATCATAGTCATCCGGATCTAAGCCGGCTTCTTCTAACGCCTCTGCCCTCTCATCCGGATCCATAAGTTCTAACTCATCAACATCAAGGCCTGCTGCCATGGCATCAATTTCAAAATCATCTTCCATATCGTCATCGAAATCTCCAGCATCTCCAAATAATGCCTCATGCTCTTCTTTACTCGTGCAAAGCATTTCTTCAGCAAACATCCTCTCACAGCTATCCACCTCACCGTCGCCATCAAAATCCATCCAATCTCTCATCTCTCTACCTCCTACAAAATTCAGAATTATAAGGTTTAAAGGTTCTCTTTGAGTATATAATACATTCCCAGCTGTCCAATAATCATCCCACTCACACTGGATTTTGCATTTTAATCTAAATATACGGAATACATCTTCATATCCTTTGGTTTCTCAAATTTACTATAACTTTCCTCTGCCATATGTATTTTCTCCTGCATCGTTAATACCTCTTTATTATTACCATTATTCTTTTCTGAATTGTTCACCGGTATGCTTGTCTTATCCATCATATTCTCAAATACCCGTTTTATGACCGATACTAATTCATTAAAATTTTCGTCATCTGATACATTATCCCTGTGCTCATCATCTGACAAATTTATCACAATATTCATTGCTCGCAAAACCTCCAGTATTCCAAAATAATATGGCATTTTATATTGTATTTCTTTTGAAAAACATCCATCCATAGCATCTGCTATCATGCTAAAAACTTCTACTCCCCTCGTAATAAAACACATTTGGTCTCTAAGACTTACTTGTTTAGGACCTGAAATCATATGGTTTATACGATCCAGTAATTGTTTTTGCTTCCTTTGCAACTCAATAAGTTCCTCGCTCAAACTCATTTCATGTTCTGGTGGAAAATATGCAACCAGCTTTTTCGTATTCTTATCAGGCTTATAACGATAAGTTTCCTCACCATCTTCGATATATCTAAACATTGCCTTGTCTAACAAAATTCTTTTCTGTTCCTCCGATATTTCATCAAAGAAACACTTGTCAATACCAAAAAAATCTGCCAATTGCTTCTTTCTCATTTCTGGAATTTCCTTTTTCCCATTTTCCCAAGCACTTATTATTTGTCTCGAAACTTCCAACCTCTCAGCCAACTGACTCAAAGAAAAATTACACTGTTTTCTTATATATCTTAATCCATTCATTTTCTTATTCCTCCAAATATTTTAACATAACATTATGTGCACTTATGTTATATTGATATCATAATTTTAGTTGACAGGGTCTGTCAACCTGTAACCTATAAATTCTTTGGAATAATATTTTTCCACTAAAAAAGAACTAAATAATGCAAAACGAAATATTAAAAGGGGAATCATTTCAAATATTTACATACCTTTTCTGATTCCCTATCAATTAACCATTACCATTCCAATCTATATTCCAGCACATGGCTTAATAGTTTTCTTGGTTCTACGCCAAATTTCTCAGCTACTTCCATTAACTTATCATCTATTTCCTGCAAATTTTCTTCTTCACACTTCCTTATATCTTCCTCTTTGTGCAACATAAATTCTGCTATACCATATGGTACCGCACCTAATTTTTCAAACAAACCTTGGCTTGCATAGTTATCAGAATCTATTTTAACTCTAAATTCTCTCTTTTGTACCCGCGATTTCATTTCCGACAAAAAAATCTTTAATGCATTATATCCAATACCTTGTCTCCTCCATTTCTCACGCAATTCTATTGCAATTTCCCAATACTCCTTTGAAAGATTATTAATCCCACAATACCCGGCATATTCGTCATCAACCTCTATTGTAGCCATTAATGCTTTATCCTGTATATGCTCGTCCCACAGCATTAACCGGTAGCCTTCCTCTTTAAGCATAGACCTCATCATAGAAGTCTCCCTTTGCAGTTCAAGAAACATTTCTCTATCCGTTTCTTTTACCTTTCGTAATATAACATGACCATTACTCTGCAATGTTTCTCCCGCCTGCCAAAATTTTTCTTTCCAACATCGGCCTTTTTCATCATTAATGGCAGCCGAAAGCACCCTTTCTGCCAGTAAAGTGTCCTCTTGATTTTTTAGATATTCTATTACTTCCTTTTTCTTTTCCTCAAACACTCTTCCGTCTTCTGCCTCAAAAATATCCATTACCTTTTGCACGATATCTTCAACCGCTATCTTGGCAGCCTTATTCAATAATAATTTTTCGCCCATATCTCTACTCCTTTATAACTATTTCTTTTCCAAGTTAAATGCTCTGGAATATTTAATAAGTTTTCTTGGATTACACATTCCACCAATATATTCATAAAGCCTCCCTGCACTTATAAAATCGCCAAGTACGGTATTGAAACTATTTGCGACATATCCAATTTTAGCTAATTTAGTTTTCATTTTTAGGAGCGCAAAATTTGAATTTATATTTTCCTGTATATAAATTCAAAATTCTTATACACACATCCCGATATATCTCTCCTTCACTCTGACTCAAACGTTCCCTCGTTCCATGCCCCAGTAAAGAAATCCTTGAAAAATCATTTTTGACCTTACTCGAATCCGGATTTATTTCATAGGCTTCCGTCAATTCTGTTTTCAGAACTTTCTTTTCCACCTTAATTTGCTGTTCAATATTTTTCTCTAACGAATTAATATTTCTTTTGTCCTCAGCATAAACACACTTCTTTTTTAGGGATTTCATTACATTTTTGTATTCAGCCTTCCATGCTTTTTTATATGCTTCTCGATTTTCTCTAAGTTCCACCTCTGAAATATCCCAAGACTTTAGTTTAGGGGTGAAGTATTTATCAATGGGATTGTCAGAACCAGAATATTCCTCCGTATCTTCAACATTTTTCTCGGAATTTTCACTTTGAAAATCTTTACTCTGAGCCTCCTTTGAAGTCACCTGTGAATCAATGTGTTTACATTCTGTTTCACTATTACAAGATACATTTACTGCTGCGATAGTCAAAATTATAAGACATGTCCAAATTTTATTTTTCATTCTTCTCCTTGCATGATAACCGGGAAGGTAATCATCACACTTTCCTTTCTTTAATATCAATTGATATACTCATTTTCCCTGCTCGCCACTTTCCACTTAGTTAATTACATTTTTTATAATTATCTTGCTATGTTGACGCATTCTTGCATCATCAATAACAAGTATATTCCCCTGTATGTAAAATCCACTTTTATTCACAAGGCCTCTCCTTTTATCATCAAGTGCAAATGGAAATTGACCTTCATCCAAGGAACATTCATCCACCATTCCTTCTAACTCTGTAACAGTATTCTTTTTTAAAGATTGACGAAGACTTAAAGTTGCCCTCTCATTCTCGTTTTCTTCTAGCACCGCACGTTCTTTTGCATAAACATCTGTTCCTTCTTTCATTTTTCTAATAATTGTTTTCTTATCCACGATATCTTTTAAAAAAATTCTTTTCTTCCTTTTGAGGTCAATTGTAATATAATTGCACACTTCACAGGATCTGTTTGTATAAGTGCAATATGATAATTCAATTGACAAATATCTTTCATTATGACATCGGATTACCGGTCGTTCTCGTTTTGCCACTGAGCTAACAAAATCATATTTCATCCATTTCGTAGCACTATCAAACAAAATTTTATTTATCTCATCTGTTGTTTCCAGGTTCTCATCTGTTGTTTTTAAACTAGCAAAATCCACAAAAGGTATCCAGCACTTTTTTGTCTTATTCCGGATTTTCTTTTCATAACTATAGAATCCAATCGAATAATTACCATCCTGTACCGTTTCTTTTACTGTTACGGTATTTTTCTGTGTTTTGATATCATTACTTCTATTTGCATTATTTCTAATAATACAACTCACCAAAAACACAGTTAGAATAATAACTATAACATTAATTCCCCAAATAATTATTTTTTTCATTCATTAATTTCTCCTTCTTCATATCATGGTGTTATCCGTTTTATATTTACATGGTAGCATCCTACTTTATAACACAAATCTTTCTTTTGTCGTTAAGATAAGCTTTGTAGCCTCCGTTAATGCTTTTTATTAATTGGGGATTTTCTTCCTCTTCCTCCCCATATCCAAGTTCTAAATTCTTCTTTACCTGAAGTACACGCAGTTCCAATACATCCTTCTTATTTCCTCCAGCAATTATGATTTCTTTTTCTCCATCGCCATTAATATCACAGGCAGCCATTTGATAAAAGAAACCTTTTTTCGCTCCTGCCCACTTCTCTTCTAATGATTCTCCTAAATTACTAATTAAATCAATACTTTGGTTTTCCGAAAAAACCTTCATCGAAATACCTTCACCTACATCCTCACGTTTAATTACGAAATCTAATGTTTCTCCTTTCGTTATCTCCGTCGACATTTCACATTTCTTCCTTTTCTGTAAATCCTTCCCGCTTATCTCAATCGATTCCATCTCATCCGCATTAAAAAGGTACTTCCCTACATTATCTCGCTTCTCTTGCGACAATGTCATATCGTTTTTAACTTCTGTCTTTTGTTTGATCTTTTTGCCACCACAACCCACTGACAAAAATACACAAATCAAACTAATAAATATTATGCATATATTATTTTTCATCTTTTCACGTGGTATAATGAATTCATAAGGGAATTAAAATTCACTACACATCTTCCTTTCTAAATTATTTTCTATATACTCAATTATAAACACTATGAATTAGTAAATTCACCTACGACAACCTCCCTATAAGCTGACTGTTTCCTTTAAAGGCTTTAACCACAACTCTATGTCTATTTGTTTATTAGTTAGATAACGCATGATGTTATGCTACATTCAACATAAAGTTTGCAGAAACACAGCGTAAACTTTATACATAGAATGTTTTTTATGTTGGTATTTACTTATCCAAATCAAAACACGATTGCTGTATCATAGGTTCGGATAGTATTGATACTCTTCATATTTCAAACACCTGAGACAGTTTCAATACACTTTACACCACCATCATATCTGCTCTCAACCCAAGTAATACAAGGTCATTTCCACAGATATACCGCTTCTGCACCTTGCCGCTGTCAGTGAGTTCCATTACCAGTTAATCCCCGTCCCAGACAAAAACTGTTTTTTCTCCATTCACAGTCTTGATAGTACGCAGTCCCTCGGCATCGTAAGTATAGTTTACCTTATCCATCTTTCTGTCACTGTTCCCAGGGCGCCCTGGTCTTTACTCAATGCCTCGCCAACCAAACTGGTATCATACCATTTTAGGTGGCAGGTGACAACTGCCCTGCGCTAGAGGACGCATAAATGTGATTCTGTACAATTGCACTCATTTGTGCAAGTGGTTGTGCCGGAGTAACACCAAGAAATCTATTTTCCACGGCATTCCGCCATGGTTCTGTAAGACTTGTCATTGATTGAATATTGGTTGCAGTTAACTTGAAAGCCTTAAATACTTAAACATATCCCAAACAGAATATTTATTAGTTTCATTCATTTTATTGTTTATTTTTTTTGTTTTATTTACATTCACTTCAAATCCACCTATTTTATTTTGTTCGTAAATTATAGCCTTATGAAGTTCTAAATCTGTTATTCCGCCTAATATCAATAAAAAATCTTCCCTACCATCATTATTTATATCCTTAAACAAAAAATCATTTACCCTAAAATCACTCGGAAACACCACTGATTCAGAAAAGTCGTACAGTATATTTTCTTTATCATCAACTAAATATATAAACAATGTTTTTCGTCTCATACTTGTTCTAATTACAGAAACAAATTTTACCTTACCCCATTTTTTCAAAGTAACATCTTCAATATCATTATCAAACTCCGCACGAACATCTAATTCTAAATCTTTTAAATTATATGATATAAAATTAAAAGTATCTTTTCTTTTTTGTTCAGTATACTGAACATCTATTTTAAGCATATTCTCCTTTTCTAATAATATATACAATTTTCCTATGTTTTTTTCGCCATCTACAATAGTGAGTTCCGCTCTATTTTCATTAAAATTACCTGTTAACATCATATTATGATTTTGTTTTTCCGAATACAAATCCGAATCTGGTCTTAAGATACCTTTTTTCAAAAACGCCCCCCATAATTTACTTTTTTCTACTCTAGTGATTACAAATGACATATCTTCATATGTTTCACTGCTATTCCATGTTTCCTTTAACCACACTTTTTTAATTACACTCTCCCATAATAGTTTGTTTTTCTCAAATTCATTGGTATCATCCTTCTTCTCAAGATTAGCCAACAAGTCCTCAAGTTTATTTGATTGCTCATTACAGCACACAAAAAAACCAACTAGAACTAAAATCAAAAATAAAATCAACTTTTTTTTCATATAAATGCAATCCAATTATTAACAATTGAATTTTTCCTCCTATTCGACAAATTATTTGTAAACGCTACAAGTTACATTCCAAAAAAGAGACATAATTATGATAGCACATTTCTCTTTTCGCAGTTTTGGGTTTGCCAGCTCTATATAAGTCATAAGCTTATTCATAAAACACACCTGACTCATGTATACAATTATCAGATCTTCAACTTATAATTTGCACTTTTAATAAACTCATCCTTATTTTCAGTCGAAATTACAAACAAGCCTAACAAGTTTTGCCATTCCTTACACCAATAATAACGCTACCAAATCTTCTATGCAAATCTAACTTATCTTTTTTGCAGAAGCCAAAATCAACTATAATAGTTAATCTAAGCTCCCAGATAATTATATGTTTAGAATATTGCATTTATTTTATTTTTTTATAATATTTTTCTGCTGCGCGTCCTCTTTCTTTAATTTCCTTAAATGTATCGCCAGATCTCTCATAAGAACCATGAAAAATATATGCCAGCTTTTTCGCAGTTTTTTTACTCTTTTTATATTTTTGGGGACTCATTTTTATGCAACCATAATACGACGTTGTCTCATACCAAGTATTATATTTTCCTCCCATCGTTTTTTCAAAATATTTAAGTTGCAAATCCATTAGTTTTTTAGGATTATTGCCAGCCATTGAATTAACATCAGCTGGTGTTAATTTTTTTGCAGTTGCACGATTTAAGAATTTAGTTGCATCATCCCATTGAAGTAATCCGTATGCATAAGTATCATCATTCCAATATTGCCAATGTCCAGGATTCATCCCACATTCTTCATATATATTTCCTAATAGTCCACAAATAGCATTTATAGACCATTTCTTTTTTTTCAAATATGATTTTATATATTTGGCATTTCTTAATTGTTGGCTTTCAGTCAAATATTTGCAATGTTTTCCTGAATCACTTGATGCGATTGCATATACATTTACTTTTTTCTTCACTCTAGGATTTGTGGTTACCTGTGGTTTTTTCGTTACTTTTGATTGTGACTTGGCTTTCGTGGTGGGTGGCATTGTAGGTGCTGGTCCTGGTTGTGGCATAGGTACTGGCATTGTTTTAACAATTGGTCTAGGTGTTGGTACTGGTTGTGGTTTAATTGGCTTATTCCCTGTAACATCCACATAAACAACCGGGTTATTATAACAATACATATACAAATGCAGACTCAGCGGCTCATCACTTTCCCCGGTATAGGTATCTCTTGTGATAAATCTTCCTACACTTGGCTCATAGTATCTTGCCCGCAGATAGACTTCCTCCGTCTCTTTATCGTAGTATTCCCCACAATAACGGTACGGGTTCTCATCCTTTTTCTCCGGTTTTACTTCGTTTCCAAAGGAATCATACTCATATGTCTTTGTGACATTTCCCGATTCATCCAAAAGCTGCACTACATTGCCGTGCATGTCTGTGACATAATACGTTTTCTCTGTATTCTCTCCTTTATCGGCATACACTAAATCATTTCCACGGATGTAACGTTTCTGTACGGCTCCTCCCTTTGACAGTTCCATTACCACCTGGTCTCCGTCCCAGACATAAACCGTTTTTTCTCCGTTTACCGTCTTACCGGTACGAAGTCCTTCGGCATCATAAGTAAAGCTTACCTTATAGTTTTTCGTAAGCGTCTCAGTCAGCTGATTCAAAGCATTATGATGGTTTACTACGTTATCGTTCAATTGATTGTCTCCCAGCGTCACATCGACATCGATGTAAGACGTATCCTTTGCTTCTGCCGGAATTTCAGAGCGGTTCACGGTAGCAAGCTGGTTTCCGTTCTTATCATTTTTGTAAATCACCACATCGTTCTTCTCCGTGTCGGTATGCAGCGTATCCGTGCGGAGCAGTTCGTCGTTTTTGTTGTACTGATAAGCGGTTGTCTTGTTTCCGATTGTCATCTGTTTCCGGTTATTGTTGGCGTCATAGGTATAGGAAATATCTTCCCTTCCTGTTTTTGTTTCTCTGGTAATACGGCCAAGCATGTCATAGGTGTAGGCTGCCGTTTTTTTCGTGCTCTTTCCATTCTTATCCATAACGGTGGAAACTTCTTCTGCTTTCTGTCCGTTTTTGAGATAGGTACTGCTGTACTTGGAAA
>OHDH01000601.1_pt1 | contig 16375 bp, 14 predicted proteins | sample 1566921 | NCBI WGS metagenome assembly OHDH01 (sample SAMEA3879585, study PRJEB24766) | human gut metagenome | biome: human-associated habitat; feature: feces | place: USA | collected 1985/1987
CATAAAAAATCGCTGAGAATCCCGAAGTATTTTTTCATAATCGCTTGACAAATTCAGGTATCTACGCTTATAATGTGCAAGGAGAAACGGCATGAAAGCTGACCATTTCCAACCGCTGGAGCCGGACGACGAAAGGCTGTGCGCTCTGGCCGCCTCCGGTGACCGCCAGGCCGAGGAGGCCCTGGTTGTGCGCTACAACCGCCTGGTGCGCATCTGCGCCCGTCCCTATTTTCTGGCCGGCGGCGACAGCGAGGATCTGATCCAGGAGGGAATGGTGGGGCTGCTGGCCGCCATCCGGGAATATGACCCGGAGAAGGCCGCTTCCTTCCGCACCTACGCGGAGGTCTGCATCAAAAACCGCCTTTTCTCTGTTATCAAAGCAGCAGCAAGAGATAAGCACATACCGCTGAACAACTCCGTCTCGTTCGGAAACCCTCTTTTTAGTGGGAACGGCGATCCATTGGCGTTCGGCGCGTCTGACGGTCCGGAAACCGATCCGGAGGAGATCCTCCTCAGCCGGGAATCCTTTCGGGAACGTCTGGAGGCGCTGATGGGCCAGCTGTCCGGCTTCGAGGCAAGCGTACTTCGGTTGTATCTGAACGGTTTGTCCTACTCCGAAATTGCAGCCGAGGTAAACAAGTCCCCCAAATCGGTGGACAACGCGGTGCAGCGTATCCGGCGCAAGCTGGCGCAGCAATCTTCTTCCGGCGACATCAGCAAAGGCTGATCGCAATATTACACTGACCCAGCACATGGATCATCCGGACCTGGGCAAAGAAGCAAAGAGAGGGTAACATCATGTACGAAGACAAGACTCTGGTATGTAAGGAATGTGGCCAGGAGTTCGTGTTCACCGCCGGTGAGCAGGAGTTCTACGCCGAGCGCGGCTTCCAGAACGAGCCCCAGCGCTGCAAGGCCTGCCGTGACGCCCGCAAGAACGGCGGCGCACGCAGCAACAGCGGCGAGCGTCAGATGTTCGACGCTGTCTGCGCAGCTTGCGGCAAGACCTGCAAGGTTCCCTTCCAGCCCCGTGAGGACCGTCCGGTCTACTGCTCTGACTGCTTCGCTCGCATGAAGCAGAACTAAGCGCTGATTTTCATTTAAATCGGTAACAAATCCCCCCGCTGCCTGCTTGGCAGCGGGGGGATTTTTGCGTTCCTCTTCAGGTATTCTTGCGCTGATTTACACCCGAAAGCATCAGCACCGTGCGGTACAGCCGCAGCTTGAGCAGCAGCAGCTTGACCCGGTCATTCCGGCTCTGCATGGCGTGCAGCGGGGTGCTGCGCACCGCTGTGCGCACCCGGGGCTTTTGCAGTGCACTGCGCAGCCATGCGGTCTGCTCGGCGAGGGAAAGCGGGCTGCACCCAAGATTCTTGATTCCCATCATCAGGTCGCGGATGGTGCAGTAATTGGCCTTTGTGCGGTGCATGGGGCTGTCCAGCAAACCCCACGCGGCAACGGTGTCCCACACCGCATCGCTCAGGTAGAAGTTATCCTCCAGCCGCTCCGGGTGGTAGCGGTTGGACAGACTGCCCCGCCGGGCTATGATATAATGGTACAGCGGCTTTTCCAGCACCACCAGACAGCCGGGGTTCTGGCGATAGAATGATACAAAAAACATTCCGTCCTCTCCCAATTGATGGGGTGGAAAGCGCAGATGGTGCTGTTCCAGAAACGCTCTGCGGTACATTTTGTTTGCAGCCAGATACGAGGACGCCATCTTGTCGAAATGCTCCTTGAAGGGCTCGCCCCGGTACACGCCGGAAAAGGTATAGTGGTCGGTTTCAGAGTGCAGCAGCTTTCCGTTTTCATCGCAGATGTCATAAAACATCCCAAACTCCACACAGTCTGCATCCGCGTCCCGGACGGTATGGTACAGCACCTCTGCGGCGTCCGGCTCCACCCAGTCGTCCGGGTCCAGAAAGAAGATATACTCTCCCCGGGCGGCATCCAGACCCGCATTGCGGGCAGCGGCTACGCCGCCGTTGGGCTGGTCGATGAAACGAAACCGGGCATCCTCGGCAGCAGCCTGTGCACACAGCGCAGCGCTGCCGTCCTTGGAGCCATCGTTGATGAGGATGGCCTCAAAGTCGGTCAGGGTCTGTGCCCGCAGTGAGCGCAGCGCCCGGGGCAGCAGGCGTTCCATATTATAAATGGGCACTATAAACGAAATACAGGGCATGATTCCAACTCCTTGAAATGATTATCCCGGCAGGCCAAGCCGCTGCAGCAGCGGCCGCAGATGCAGCCGACCGGCAAGACGGCAGAACAGGTACGGCATTACCAGACTGACCGCACCGCAGATGAGAACTGTCCCGCCCGCAGAAATGCCCAGTTTTTCATACAGCACAAGCCCCGGCACTGCACAGCAAAAGGGCTGGTGATACAGATAGAACAGCATGGTGTTCTGCCCCAGCGGAACCAGCCGCCGCAGGGGCTTTTGCAACAGCACACACGCCGCCCAGATGCCCACACAGAACCCGCTGACCTTAAAATAGTCCACCCATGTGCGCACAGCCTCTGCAAGCAGGCCGTCAGGCCAGACCATAGTGGGGAACAGCAGTCCCCACACCACCCATAGACCGCACAAGGCACCAAAAAGCATCAGCGGCTTTGCGCGCTGTTCGGCCTTTTCACGCGGGAGCACACAGCCCAGAAAGAAAAACGCACCCTGCTGGAAATAACTTTTCACTGCCCAGAACCATTCGGTGAAAAGCAGCTGATAGCACGCGGGCAGCGCTACCACCAGCACCAGCTTTGCCGCCCGGGCTGTCGCCGGGGACAAGGCTTTGTCCAGCAGCCATGCCGTGAGGACAAGCCAGAACAGCGTAGGCAGATACCACAGATGAAAACCGTAGGGGTTCTCGTTGCGCAGCACCAACCAGAGATATTCCGCAGGCTGTTTTAGCTGGTATGCGCTGCCGGACAGCAGCGCCCGCACCGGCGGCACCAGATTTGCCAGATAAAACAAAAAGTACAAAAAAGCCGAATATATACCCCAGGGCAGCAGCAGGCTGTGCGCCTTTTTGCGCACGTATTGCCGGGCGGAAAGGCTGCGGTTCTTCTGCGCGGTCAGGGTGCAGCCCATACCGGAGAGCAGAAACAGCAGCGGGACGTGGAACCGGTAAACAAAGGTATAAGAGAACGCACACCATGGATGTGCGGCACGCATGGACATCCGAAAGGTATGGCCGTAGATCACCAGCAGCAGGCCAATGGCCTTGGCGATGTCGATGTGATCCAGACGTTTGGTGGTTTGTGTCATCTCTGTCAGCCCTCCTGCATCAGAATATGGATGCGGTCCCGCATCTCCTGCCGACTGTCCGGCATCCACACCTTGGGCTTCGGGGGCTTTTTGCGCTCCATTGCATAGGCAAGGGTCACCAGACGAAGCGCCATCGTGCTCCAGAAATAAAAGGCGGTATTATCGGTCAGGTAGGTCACCGTCATATAGCCCAGTTCGCACAGATACAGCAGTGTGGTCTGCTGGTCTGCATAGCGCTGCCAGAACAGCGGGGTCAGAACATACTGGATGCCGGACCAGAGCAGAAAGCCGGGAAAGCCCATTTCCACAAAGACCTTCAGGATATCGTTATGGAAAGGAAAGGGCTGGTTGATAAGTCCCGCATCGTACCACTGGCTAATGATGGTATCCACATATTCAAAGCCATGGCCAAAATAGGTAATGGATAATTCATAGTAGGGGTTTGCCATGCTCCACAGGTAGTCCCGTCCCATCATATCTACGCCAACACTGTTCAAAAGCCTTGAAATGATGCCATTACGCACACAGTAAAGAAATGCCAGAAAAAACAGGATGCAGCACCCGCCCACTGTCGGGTAAACCCAGCTGGGCACCTTGCGCTTACGGAAAAACAAAGCAATCAGAACAAACAAGAGCACTGCCGGAATGGCGCTGCGCTTCATACCGACCAGAAAAAACCAGCAGCAGGCAAGCAGATACCGCCGACGTTTGCGTTTTTCCTGCCGGGTGTCATGGGGCGCAAAGACGGTATAATACAAAACCATCTGTCCGAACACAAAGGTCAGATCATGGATCTCCAGCTGCAGCGCGTAGCCGTCTGCATCGCCGAAGGTGACCAGACAGGTGATGAGAGACTGGAGGCTGGCTGCAACGCCATATCCGGGAACGCTCATCAGCATGATGGCAGTGTTGGTAATACAGATGCTGATGGTGAACAGTTCGATTGCCTTTTCCCGAAACAGATAGACCAGCGCTATGGCAGTAAGGATGGCAATGCTCTGAAACACAAGCTTAGAGCAGCTGCGGATCATGGAGGACACCGCAGCAAAGCTTTCGATCCAGATGACTATCGACCAGAAAAACAACGCCACCATCAGGGACATATACAGCAAGGTGGGCTTCCAGATCTCCCGGAAACGCTTTTCGTCCGGGTAAAACAGAGCGTACAGCACCGCCAGCCCGATCACCCCCAGTGCAACGGCCTTGGGCAGACCGCCCACTGCGCTGTTGATAGGCTTCCACTCCCCCAGCCCGGCACCGGACAAAAAGACCACGCAGCCGATGGTCAGCAGCCTTTGCCACAGTGGGCTGTCCCTATAAAATAAAGAGGCCGGCGTTTTCCGGCTGTAATCCTTTTTGGTCAGGATCTGATCCAATGTGCGCATGAAAAAGGGTTCTCCTTTTGTAGCGGGTGTTCCCGCAGGTGACTTATGTCTCCCCGCCCAGCTGCAAATACTGCTGCTGTAAGCGGGCGGCGGCGATATTGATATCGTAGCCCGCCTGCCGGATCAGCGCTGCACCGGCAGAGCGGTCACAGGGCTGTTGGAGCATCCGCTGCAATCCTGCCGCCCAGTCTGCATTGCTGGCAGAAAGCGGGATCTGGATGGCGTGGGGCGAAAGCAGCACTTCCTCCGGCACTGCGTCCGAAAATACGCACCCCAGCCCGGCAGCCTGCGCCTCGATGCCCACCACCGGCAGACCCTCGAAGCGGGAAGGCATGACGAAGAGATCCATCAGCTGGTACCAGTCTGCCACATTGCTTTGCAGCCCGGCAAACAGGATATGGTCTGTGATGCTCAGTGTCTGTGCCTGTGCGCGGACAGCCTGCTCCAGCCTGCCGGTGCCGATAAGCACCAGCATCGCCCGGGGCTCCAGCTGCAAAAAGGCGGCAAAGATCTCGAGCAGACGCTCGTGGTTCTTGCGGACGTCAAAGCGTCCTACATGGCCCAGCACCACCCGGTCTTCCAGCCCGTAGCGCGCCCGCATTTCGTCGCGGACGGCGGAGTCGAACCGGAAAGTCTCCGGCTCGATGGCGTTGGGAATGATCTGTCCCCGGCGCTCCCAGTCTGCCTTGCCAAAATAATAGATGCCCGCATCTCGTCCGCAGGCCCACAGGTGGGTGGCTGCGCCGGGCAGCAGCTGCTTGCAGAATATCTTCAGCGGCCACTTGTAGTCCCGGACGATCCAGATATTATGGGCGTGGGCAATGCGCACTTGCAGCCCGGCCTTCTCTGCACCCTTCAGGGCGTACAGCTCCATGGCCTCGTTGTGGGCGTGCAGGATGCGGATGCGGGGGTCTGCGGCCACGGTCTGCTGCACAAAGCGCAGATACGCCGGGTAATGCAGCGGGTTCAATCCCGGGCTTTGGTAGATGTGCCCGCCCAGACGGCGGATCTCGTCGTCGTAGTCGCCGGGCTTTTTCTTGTTGACGATAAAATCAAACTGAACCTTGCTGCGGTCGATATGCCGGTAGTAGTTCATCAGCATGGTCTCGATCCCGCCGCGGTCCATATTGCTGACCGAATGCAGCACTCGTATCATAAATTTCTCCCTCTATCTGTGTTTGCAGCCCTTATGTCAGGTTTTCTGCGGCAGCGAGATACTGTCCATAGTTTTTCGCCGCCAGTGCCTGATGCAGTGCCAGCAGACGGCTGTCCTGCACGCAGATATCCTGTGGGGCGTAGTACGCAGCATACATCTGCTGCATCACCAGAAATGCCGCCTGCTGGACGGCTTCGTCCAAACGGGAGAGCCGATACCATGCCAGCGCGATGTGCTGTAACAAAAGCTGCTGCACCTGCGCAGAGTGCACCTCTTTTTTCTGTGCCAGTTCTGCCATCAGATACCGCATGATCCATACGGTATCTACCGCCTTTGCCTTTTTGCGGGAGCGCATTGTAATGCCCAGCGGGTTCCGGGTATAGTTATAGACATACGCCGGGATCAGGTAATGGGCAGGCCGGAAAGGGCCGATGCAGAAGGCAAAGATCGTATCCTCGAACCAGTAGCCCTCCGGGAATTTCAGATGTGCAAAAATGCTGCTGCGGATCACCTTGCCCCATGCCATGCCGTAGGGGGTCTGTCCGGTTTCGTCAACAGAGCCCTCCCGGTAGCCCGTCCGACCAAAGACAAGACCGTGCCCGGTAATGTTGATGAATCCGCCCTGCACAATATCTGCATTCGTCTCCATCGCTTTGGACAGCAGCGCCTCTACGGCACCTTTGCGCAGGGTGTCGTCCGAATCCACAAACAGGATGTATCTCCCTCGGATATGCTCCAGTGCGCGGTTCCGCGCCCCGGAAAGCCCGCGGTTAGATTGTGTAAGGATCTCTACCCGGGGGTCAGCGCGGTATCGCTCCAGCAGCTCCGGTGTTTTGTCGGTCGAGCCATCGTTGACCAGTGACACAAAAAAAGTATAGTCGGTCTTTTGCGAAAGAATGGAGTCCGCACAGCGGACAATGGTGCGTGCAACATTATAGCACGGCACAATGATGTGCAGGTCGTACTGCGGCGTTATCTGGTTGTCAGCTTGTACGGTCCCTGTGGGGATCGGTGCAAGAGCTTTCAGGTAGTCCTCTGCGGCGGCGGCATCAGCAAACACCAGCGCAGACGGGGCTGCGGCGGTGCGCCGTTTCCCGTAAGTCAGCTTTTTCAGCAACTGTTTCATCTACACTCTCCTGTTTTTCCGTATGCGTAGCTCCATACAGAAAACAATTTTTCAGTTTTCAAGAAGTCCCAAGGGCAGAGCCGCCCTCCTCTGCGATCAGGGACATCTTTTTCTGTGCCGTGCGCACCAGATCCCGCACATTATAGATATCATCCTCCGAAGAGGTCGCCCATGCGGCGGTGAACAGGATGGGGTACTCCGGGTTCAGCTTGTTGTACTCGTCCACCTGACTTTGCAGGATGCGGATCATGACCTCTGCCTTCCGGCTGCTGCACTCACCAAAGAAGGCAAGGAACTTGCCCACGCCGTTGTAGCCAACCACGCCGTCGGTATCACCCATCAGCTGCAGCAGACCGGAAAAATCCTTCAGGATGCCATCGCCTACATGGTAGCCGAAGCGGCGGCTCATATCGGACAGATTATCCAGCTGCAAAGCAAAGCAGGTATAATCTTCCGGCAGGATGCGGTCTGCCATACTGCTGATATAAACATTGAGCTTTTCGCGGTTGGGCAGCCCGGTCTTTTTGTCCACATACAGCAGATAATCCACGATATCGGAGATACGGCCCAGCAGAACGGCACCGCAGCAGCCGATGACGAAGAACAGCACCAGCGCCAGCATCAGATACAGCTTGACGTTGATAGCAGCAGCAACCTGCACCGAGCTGATCATCTTCAGATAATCCGCGCTGATGTACAGGTTCAGTTCCTTGCTGCTGGTATTGATGATCTCGTAGTAGCGCTTCAGCTGTGCCTCGTAGTCATTGATTAGGCTTTCCATCTTGGCGTGCTGCTCGTCTGTGCCGCCAAAATCCACGTTGCGGAAGCTTTGCAGGATCTCCTCCTGAAACTGCCGGTCGATCTGGCTGGCAGCCACCTGCTGTTCCAGTGACACCAGTTTCAGCACCAGACCGTCGTAGGTGGTCTGTGCCTTATCGCCCGCGCCCTCCAGCTCGATGTTGCCCAAGATGTAGTCCGAGGACACCACCTCGCCCCGGTCGGTAAAATAGTTTTGCAGCAGGTCGGCGTTCTTGTACACATACTGGTCGGTCAGAGCCCACAGGCTGTCCCGCTGCTCGGTGGAGATCTGTTCGTTCTGCTTTGCAGTCTCGATGCAGTTGGCCAGATACTCCTGCAGCACCGTGCCGTCCCGCACCTGCGGACCGTTGAGCACATAGGCGTACAGCTCTGGGATGGTGTATTTTTTAAAATCGGAATAGATATCGCACAGGTCTGCATAGGTGTAGCCGGTGCGGGAGGAGCGGAAGTCCGGGTAGTGCTCCCGCTTATTCAGCAGATAGTCCTGCATCTCGTTGGTATCGTTTTCCAGAATGCGGATGCACTCGTAGTAGTCGTAGCCGTTGTCCAGCAGACCGGAGGATGGGTTGAGCGAAAGCTTCTGCTCCACATATTTTTCCGTATAATAGGTGCAGTAGCTCTGGATGATAGCATCCAGCATATTGCGGGCATAGCCCGCGCCCAGCGATCCGTCTACCACAAGGCTCACCTTGTAGGTGTCGGGGAAATAGGTCACCTCTTCGCCCTTATCCAGCAGTGCCTCATTGATAGTCTGCTGATCCTCTGAAATCACCGGGGTCACCGAAATGTTGGAACGGATGGTGCTCAGCCGCCCGGAAGCGCCCAGCGCATCCATGGCTTGCGAAATGACCGTGGAGGAATAGATCTCGTTGACATCCAGCTCGCTGCCGTCCGGGGTGTAGCCGTCCGAGATACCGTCGTTGGTATAGCGGATGATGACCGATGCAGTGTACTTCTGCCGACCGTCCGCATACAGGTAGATGGCGGCCGCACCTGCCAGCGACACCAGAAAGATCAGCAGGCTGAAACGCTTCAGATAGCGCAGGATCTCAAACTTTTTCATTTGTGGTGCCTTACCTTTCTGCGTTTCCGTTCGTGGAGCAGCCATGCGCCGCCCAGCATCACGGCAACAGACTCCATCAGGGTCTTTTTCGGGCTCAGCCGCTGGATAAAGGAGGATGAACCGTAGCTAAAGGTGATATAGTTCTGGGATTTATACTTGACGTAGGCTTTGTCCAGCACGAACAGCTGCTCCGAGATCTCGTTGATGGCAGCTTCCAGCTTGTTCACCATGGCCTGTGCCTCGGCCAAGCGCGGCTGCCCAGCGTCCAGCTCCCGGATCTTCTGGATCACATAGTTCGTGCTCACGATCTCGGACTGGTAATCGGTGGCATCGGACAGAGAAGCGTCTGCCGAGCGCGCCAGCGCGTCCATGGCGGTCTTGGTGCGGGACATATAGTATTCGCTGTCCTCATCCACGGTGGGGATCATCATGATGGAGGTCATGGACTTTTCGTAGATGGAAATGCCCTTTTTATCGGCGTCATAATAAGCCTGCTGAGTGCGCATGGCAAGATCGTCGATTTTGTTCTTGTATTCCAGAATGCTGGTCAGCATGGACGGGTCGCGGGCAACGCCGCCCTCAATGACAAAGGCCATGGCATTGGGCAGATCGTAAGCTACCAGATTGTTGATCTTTTTACCCAGCGTGGTAAAGTTGTTGGTGGCAGAGTCGGGGTTTGCCTCGTCCGTAAAGCTTTTGTTCTCCTGCAGACGAGCGTTCAGGTAACGGTTCAGCCCCTCAGCGCGCACCTCCAGCTCGTTCAGCCGCAGATAAGGCTCACACGCAGAGGTCACGTCCAGCTTTTCCTTCAGCAGGCTCTGGTTGTCGCAGTAGTTGCTCTGAAAGATCTCCCGGTAGGATTCGCACACGCTCTGCAAAAGATCCGTAGCCTTGCGGCTGCCAAGCTCCAGTTTGCGGGTATTGATGGAAAGATAGTAGTTGGTGCTGATATACTCGCTGCCATTGGCGCTGCCGGTGCCTTCCGGGCTGAGGTAAAGGCACTCCGCCAGCTGGGAGGCAGTCAGGCTGTCCTGCAAGCCCACCCGCCGGATGGCGCGTTCCATCACCTCGTCCGAAACGATCTCGTAGGCGTTGAAGCGGGTCTTGTTGGGGTTCATGCCAAGCGCCGCCTCGGAGTAATTGAAGGAGATGCTGGCGGTGGCGCTGTCCGCACTTTTGAAATAGTGAACCAGCCCGAACAGACAGCACAAGGTCAGCAGGCAGAAAAACAGACGGTATTTATTGATCCAGATATGGCGCAGCGCCTGTTTGATCTTTTCTTTGATGTCATCCATGGCATTCTACCCTTTTGCAGCGGCCTGCACGCGCGGTGCAGACTGCTTAGTCGATGTCAATGACCGAAAGCTCCGGCACGTTATTGATGCGGGGCACCCAGCTGGAATCGCCCAGTCCCCGGCTTACAATGAGGGTGGCGTTGTTGGCAAGCTCATAGCTGCCACCGGCATAGTCGGGCAGAAAGCCTTCCTCGGCGCTATAAAGCGGGCCGATCTTCGGCAGACGGACGATGCCGCCATGGGTGTGCCCGGCCAGCCCCAGTTCAAAGGAATAATTTTCCAGATGCTCAGGAAAGTAGGTGGGAACGTGTGCCAGACAGATGCGCAGATCGTAGTCTGTCTGCGGCTCCACGCTGTCCATAAAGGTGCTTGCTCCGTAATTATAAAAGTCCTCCGGGCTGCCCTCCACACCCAGAATGCTGATGACATTGTCGCGGACGGTATAGCGCGCTTCCTGATTGCGCAGGATGGTCACCCCGGCGGCGGTGAACTTTTCCACCAAAGCCTGATCGCCGTCCAGAAAATACAGCTCGTCCTCATGGTTGCCCAGCACCCCGCATACCGGCGCGATCTCGCTCAGCTGACTGCACAGGGAAAGCATATTATCATAGCTGGAACCTTCGCCGTAGGTCACAAGATCGCCGCCCAGCAGGATCAGATCCGGGGCAAGGCTATGGATATCCTGCACCAGCTCGCAGTTATCCTGCCCGTACTCCCGCAGATGTAAATCGGTGAGAAAAACGACCCGGCAGCTCTGGGTCAGCTTGCGGGAATGGATCTGATAAAACTCTGCGGTATAGTGGGTACGGTTATAGCAGATATTCTGCCACAGCGCCCCGCCGATCAGAGCGAGCAGAGCAATAAAGATCAGCAGGGTCAGCAGCACCTGCTTCCAGAGAGATGCTGCCCTCTGTGCGCCGCCGCTGTGTGCGTGTCTGCTGTTTTGCACTGCGCCTTTTCCGTGCTTTGCTTTGATAAAGGCCACATCCTTTCTGTGGGGGAACATTGCAGGGAGACGCGCGCGGCACAAGGCCGCAGCCCATCTCTCCAAAAACGAATACAAGAATTGATATATAAAGAAATTATAACATATTTAGAGTAAAAAGCAAAGAGTGCATCCCTGCCATGAGCGGATTTCACATTTGGGAGTTCCCCATAAAAAAGGGATGCCGCAGCGCAGCATCCCTCTTTTGCATATTTGCGGATCAATCGTCGTCGCTGTCCAGCTTGAGCACGGCGGTAAAAGCTTCGCTCGGCAGGGAAACGCTGCCCAGCTGACGCATCTTCTTTTTGCCTTCCTTCTGCTTTTCCAGCAGCTTCTTTTTACGGGAGATATCGCCGCCGTAACACTTGGCCAGCACGTCCTTGCGCATGGCCTTGACCGTCTCGCGGGCAATGATCTTGCCGCCGATGGCTGCCTGCACCGGGATCTCGAACAGGTTACGCGGGATGTTGTCCCGCAGCTTTTCGCAGATGCGGCGTCCCTTGGCGTAGGCGTTGTCCCGGAACACGATCATGGACAAGGCGTCCACGGGGTCGCCGTTCAGCAGGAAATCCAGCTTGACCAGATCGCTCTCGCGGTACTCCTTGAACTCGTAGTCGTAGCTGGCGTAGCCCCGGCTGCGGCTCTTGATGGCATCAAAGAAGTCGTACACGATCTCGCCCAGCGGCAGCGCGTAGTGCAGGTCCACCCGCACATCGTCCAGATACTTCATATCGATCAGCACGCCGCGCTTGCTCTGGCACAGATCCATCAGACCGCCCACATAGTCGTTGGGCGTGTACAGGTGCACATCCACAAAGGGCTCTTCCTGCTTGACGATATTGCTGGGATCCGGGTAGCTGGAGGGGTTATCGATCATCTCCACCGTGCCGTCGGTCAAAGTCAGGCGGTAGCGCACGCTGGGGGTGGTGGTGATGATGTCCAGATCAAACTCCCGCTCCAGACGCTCGGTGATGATCTCCATGTGCAGCAGACCCAAGAAGCCGCAGCGGAAGCCAAAGCCCAGCGCGGCGCTGGTCTCCAGCTCAAAGGTCAGGGAGGCATCGTTCAGCTGCAATTTTTCCAGCGCGTCCTTCAGGTCGGGGTATTTGGCACCATCGGCAGGGTAGATGCCGCAGAACACCATGGGCTTGACCTGACGGTAGCCGGGCAGTGCTTCTGCGGTGGGGCGCTCTGCCAGCGTGACGGTATCGCCCACGCGGGTGTCCTGCACCGTCTTGATGCTGGCGGTCAGGTAGCCTACCTCACCGGCCTGCAGCTGGGCGCAGGGAGTCAGGGCGGTGGCACCCATGTGACCCACCTCCACCAGCGTGAACTCTGCGCCGGTAGCCATCATGCGGATGGTGTCGCCGGGCTTCACTGTGCCCTCGAACACGCGGATGTAGACGATGACGCCCTTGTAGCTGTCGTAGATGCTGTCGAAAATCAGCGCCTTTAAGGGGGCGTCCGGGTCGCCGGTGGGGGCGGGGATATCGCTGACCACACGCTCCAGCACCTGATCGATGTTCAGGCCGGTCTTGGCGGAGACGCGGGGCGCATCCATGCAGGGCAGGCCGATCACGTCCTCCACCTCCTGCGCCACCTCGTCCGGGTGGGCGCTGGGCAGGTCGATCTTGTTCAGGATGGGCACCAGTTCCAGATCATGCTCCAGTGCCATATAGGTGTTGGCCAGCGTCTGCGCTTCCACGCCCTGCGTGGCGTCCACCACCAGAATAGCGCCCTCGCAGGCAGCCAGACTGCGGCTGACCTCGTAGGCAAAGTCCACATGACCCGGGGTGTCGATCAGATTGAACTCGTAGGTCTTGCCGTCCTTTGCAGTATAGTTCATGGTCACGGCACGCGCCTTGATGGTAATGCCGCGCTCGCGCTCGATATCCATGTTGTCCAAGATCTGGTCTTCCATAGTGCGCTCGTCCACGCTCTTGGTCAGTTCCAGAATGCGGTCGGACAGGGTGGATTTGCCGTGGTCGATATGTGCAATGATGCAGAAGTTGCGGATGTTGTCTCTTGCCATGTAGTTCCTCCGGGCAGCTTTATGCTTCTAAGATCCAGTCCTCCACGGCCACGATCTGTCCATGGTCGCGGTAGACGCGGGGCACGCGGCGGGATACGCCGCACAGCACTTCGTAGGGGATGGTATCGGTCTTGCGGGCAATGGTCTCTGCGGTGTCGCTCACGGTGCCGCCCCACAGGATGGCTTCATCGTCCTCGCGCACCTCCGGTACGTCAGTCACGTCCACCATCATCTGATCCATGCACACCCGCCCCAGCACCGGGCAGGCCTTGCCGTGGATCTCCACCACGCCCTTGCCGCAGCTCAAAAGCCGGGGGTAGCCGTCGGCATAGCCGGTGCAAAGGGTGGCTACCTTGGTGGGCTTTTCGGCGGTAAAGCGGCGGCCGTAGCTGGCGCACTGGCCGGGCTGCATCTCCTTGATCATGCTCACCACGGTCTTGAGGGTCATCACCGGCTTAAAGCGCCCAAAGCGTACCTCGTCGCTGGGGTCGTAGCCGTACAGGATGATGCCGGGGCGCGCCATGCAGCGCTCCCGGGGCAAGCCCTCCGGCCAGTCCGGGTGCAGCATGACCCCGGCAGAGTTATCGCAGTGCACAAGGGCAGGCTCCCGCCCGGCGGCCTTCAGTGCGTGGAAGGCTTTCACGAACAGTGCGTGCTGCTCGGCAGTATAGGCCACATTCTCCGGGGCGGTATCATCGGCCACGGAAAAATGCTGGAACAGGCCGGTCATTTCCAGCCCGGGCAGCGCACAGGCTTCCAGCATCTCCCGGATGGCGGCGTCAAAATCGGTGCGCAGGGCAAAGCCGATGCGCCCCATACCGGTGTCGGCCTTGAGGTGGATGTGCACCCTGCCGCCTGCCGCCACGGCGGCTTCGCTCAGGGCGCGTGCCTGCGCAAGGGAGTAGCAGGCCACGGTGATGTCGTTCTGGATCAGGGCGGCGGCGTAGGCGGGCTGCACATGACCCAGAATGAGGATGGGCAAAGTCTGCCCCGCCTTGCGCAGCTGTACAGCTTCGGTCAGGCAGCTGACCGCCAGCCATGCGGCGCCCTCCTCGGCGAACACCCGGGCGCACTGTACCGCGCCGTGGCCGTAGCTGTCCGCCTTGACCACTGCGCACAGGGGCAGTTCCCCTGCCCGGGCTTTTACCTCCCGGAAATTATACCGAAGGGCCTCGAGGTCGATCTCGGCCCAGACGTGTTTTTCAAACGGTTGTTTCTGCATGATCTGTTTCCTTTTTTGGTACGATAAAGCTGCCCCGGCCCGTGTGGACGGGACGCCAGCCGTCAATGCCGCTCTCCTGCAAAGCATGGAGGGTCTTTTGCCGGAAGGCGTGGTCGGTGCGGCAGCGCTCCTGCACAAATTCTTTGGTCTGTTCCCGCACGGTAACGCCGTCGGCGGGACAGCGGCTCTTCACGATGGGCAAACCCGCCTCCCGCACGGCGCACTGCACCTCGTACTCCGTTGCCAGCAGCATGGGGCGAATGAGGGTGAGGTCCCGCTGGGAGAGGTAGGTCACCGGCGAGAAGCAGCCGATGCGCCCCTCCCGCCAGAGGTTCATATAAAAGGTCTCCACGGCATCATCCAGATGATGCCCCAGCGCCACCTTGTTGCAGCCCAGCTCCTGCGCGGCGGTGTGCAGCGCACCCCGCCGCAGCTTGGCGCATAGGGCGCAGGGGTTCTTTTCCTTGCGGTACTCGAACACCACCGGGCCGATCTCGGTGCGGCGCACCTCGTAGGGGATGCCGTGCCGCCGGAACAGCTCTGCCAGCGCGGAGTAGTCCATGGGCTGATGGTCGAACTGCGGGTCCAGCGTGACCGCCACCACCTCGTAATCGAAGCCGATGTACTTGCGCAGCATGGAAAGGCCGATGGTCAGCGCCACGCTGTCCTTGCCGCCGGAAACGCCCACCATTACCCGGTCGCCGGGGGCGATCATTTCATAGTCCTGCACGGCCTTGCGCATCAGGCCGCAAAGCCGCTGCATTGCACGAAGATCACTCATGACAGGCTCACACTTTCTACCAGATTGACCACATCGCTGATGGAGGCAAGCTTTGTCAGCGCCGAAACATAGACCACATCGCCGCTGTCGTAGGTGATGGTCGCCAGCACGGCGTAGTAGGTGCGGATATCGCAGCGCACCGCCTCTATCGTTGCGCCCTCCACGGTCAGGTTGACCTTGCGGGGCTTGATGACGCCGTAGGCCTGCTTGAGGTCGGCTTCCGAATCCTCAATAAAGTTGTCGTAGCTGTCGGCGGTGCCACGCTGCAGCAGCACGGCCTGATAATCCTCGCTGTCTGCCGTATCGGCGGTGGCAAGTTCCAGCACGGTGCCGAGGGTTGCGTCCTCGGTCATGCGGCACACGCTCCACACGCTGCTGTCGTAGTAGACAGAGACGCCGTTCGTGCCGGTATAGTGGGTGTCGGGTGTCGCGGGGGTCTGCCGGTTCACCAGCAGGGTAAGCACCATGTAGGCTGCGATGCCCAGACAGATGAAAATGGCCATCGCTGTCAGCAGCTTGGAACTGCGGCGCTGCGCCGAGGAAGTGCGGTCGATCTCATTTGGCATGGATGTATTCTCCTTGTGTTGGCAAGGCGGCGGTACGCCGCCCATATCCTTTATAGTATACCACAACCGCAGCGGGATTTGTAGCGGGCAAATGGCAAAAATATGCCGGGGCGGGCAAAAAACTTTTGCAAAAATCGAAATTCAGAAATCAAGAGGATTCAAGAGAAAACAAGCGATTTTGAGAGTTTCAAAAAATTCCGCTGAAAAAATCCAAAAATCATGTTGACAGGCGCGTTTTTGTGTTGTATACTGACACTCGCGCCCCAAAAGGGCGCCTGAAACGTACAAAAAGCTTATCAGGAGGAAATAGATATGAGCACTACTCTCGTAAAGCCCGCTGAAGTCGAGCGCAAGTGGTATCTGCTCGACGCAACCGGCAAGAGCCTGGGTCACGTCGCTGCTGAGGCCGCTGTTCTGCTGCGCGGCAAGCAGAAGGTCAACTACACCCCCAATGTCGATTGCGGCGATTACGTCGTTGTCGTCAACTGCGACAAGGCAGTTCTGACCGGCAAGAAGGCTGAGCAGAAGTTCCACATCACCCACAGCAAGTACATTGGCGGCCTGAAGAAGGTCCAGTACAGCAAGCTGATGGCTGAGAACAGCGACCTGGCTATGACCTACGCTATCAAGGGCATGATCCCTTCCAACACCATCGGTGCTAAGGCTCTGACCCGTCTGCA
>OHDH01000602.1_pt1 | contig 16333 bp, 9 predicted proteins | sample 1566921 | NCBI WGS metagenome assembly OHDH01 (sample SAMEA3879585, study PRJEB24766) | human gut metagenome | biome: human-associated habitat; feature: feces | place: USA | collected 1985/1987
CAGAACGGCAACGGCTCCTGGGGTGAAGGGCAATTCCGCGCTTCCATGACCGGCATTTCCCTGCTGGCCTACCTGGCCCACTGTGAAACCCCTCTTTCCGAGGAATTCGGAGAAAACGTCCTGAAAGGCATTTCCTTCCTGGTGGACTTAGGCATGAAAAACCCCGTCCTTTCGGAACAGCCCGCCCTGAAGGAAATCTGTTATGACCACGCGGTAGCCACCTATGCCCTGTGCGAAGCCTATACCTTCTGCAAACAGATGGACATCCCCTCCATCTCCAATCTGGAAAAGGTCGTCGTAAAAGCCGTGGACAGGATTATTGACGCCCAGTGTCCCAACGGGGGCTGGGGCTACAGCTACAACAACAAGATTAATCCGGACATCGACCTTTCCGTCACCGGGTGGAACGTGCAGGCTCTCAAGGCTGCCGAACACGGCGGCATCAAGCCTACCAAAGGGGAAATCCGCTCTACGCTGCGCAAGGCCTCAAGCTACGTGCGCAAGAACGTCATGCCGGACGGCAAATTTTCCTATAAGGAAAACGGTAATATGCCCCGTTCCTCCCTGGTAGGCGTAGGCGTGCTTTCTCTGCAAATGACGGGCGACGGCTCCGGCGGTGCAGCCCGCAAGGGATTGGACTGGATTAAGAACAACGTCAAGACCCTCCAGTGGGGCCAGGGAAGCGGCACGGAAAATGTCAAGAGCAATCTCTACATGCATTACTACTGCGTGCAGGCTGCCATGAACCGCGGAGGAGACGTATGGACCTCTTACAACAAAGCATTCCGGGACGCCGTGCTCAGCGGCCAGAATGCGGACGGCAGTTTCCGGAAAAATGACGTAGGATACGTTTCCGGCATGAGCAATAAATCTGAAAACATCTACCGCCAGTGCCTGGCAACGCTGATGCTGGAAACCTATTACCGTTTCCTGCCCGGTACGGGGGAAGGCACCAAGAACTCCTGAGGCATCCCTCCGAATAACGAAAAGAGCGCCGCGGGAAAAGGTTCTGCATGCGAGAAAACGAACCTTCTTCCGGCGGCGCGCAAATTAAATCCTGACTTGACCGCAGAGGTTTCTCTTGTTATTCATATGGTTTCCATTTTCTAACGACGTGAATAACAATTCTTCCATCCTTTTCGGCCTTTTTGATGAATTTCTTTGGGTCCGGTGTTCCGGACGCGGAAGTTTTGCCAATAGTCCGACTGTCAAATCCCTGGGGGACGATTACATCGCTTCCGGAGGGCGTCTGATCGTCATTGATCTGGAAACTTGCTCCGGCATTGACTCCACCTTCATGGGCACTCTTGCGGGCCTGTCCCGACGGCTGCTTCCCATCGGGGGATCCGTCCAAATCGCTTCCCCGAGCGAACGCTGCCTGAGCGCCCTGGAAAGCCTGGGGCTGGACGCCCTGCTCAGCATTGAACCGCCCACAGCCCCCTGGAGGGGAAAAGTAGAGCAGATACGTGCCGCCCTGGGTACTGAAAATGCCCCTTCCGTTCACTTGGATGCCAAGGAGCAAACTCTCCACGTTCTCAACTCCCATTTGACCCTGAGCGAAATGAGCGAAGAGAACGAAGAAAAATTCCGCAACGTAACCGACTGCCTGAAAGAAGAATTGGAACGGCAGAAAGATCAATAAAAATACCTCCCCTCCACATGGACCTGCGCTCCATGGCCTCCCTGTATGAGGAAGCCCTTTCCGCAGCAAGGGAAGAAGGGCCGTCCGCCGTCAGGGAACATTCCGTTTCCAATCATTCCGCCCTTCCGGACGAGCGGACTCTTCAGCTTCTTCTTCTGGAAGGAGTATTTGGAACCTCTTTTACGGATGATTCAGGCAGGGACGTTCACATTCTGGATTTCGGGAACTGGAATAAATCCGCCGGACCGGACTTTCTAAACGCCAGGATATGCATTAATGGCGTCCCGCAATCGGGAGATATCGAACTGGATCCCACGCCGGAAGACTGGGAACGCCACGGGCACGGTTCCAACCCGGGGTTTAACGGCGTCATCCTGCACCTCGCCTGCGCGCCCAGCCGTAGGAAATGGTTCACCCGCAATGCCAGGCATGAACGCGTTCCTCTGGCTGTCATTCCCCCCGCTGCGCTGGCGCGGTCAGGAACATCCCCTTCCGGCAGCGCCCCGGTACGCCACTGCCGCCACTCCGGACTGCTGGCATCCATGGCTCCGGAGTTTCTGGAAACACTCCTCCAATCAGCGGCAGCCTACAGGTTCCGGAACAAGCACCGCCGCCATGCGGAACGCGCCAAATACGCAGGAGAGGAACAGGCCCTTTTTGAAAACCTGGCGGAAACGCTGGGCTATCACGCCAACAAAACCGCCATGCGCCACCTGGCCCTGCGGGCGCCCCTGCGTTCCATCCGGAACTGTCCGGAAGCCCTGCTTTTCGGTACGGCGGGCTTCCTCCTTCCCGTTCTTCCGGCCTCCTGCACACCGGAAGCCGTAGAACTCCACAAAAAACTCTGGGCTCAATGGTGGCCCCTGCGGGCGCAATTTGAACTGGCGCCGGACCGCTCCTTTCCCTGGACGTATTCCGGCAACAGGCCGGCCAACCATCCGCAGAGGCGCGTAGGGGCTCTGGCCGTCATCGCAGCAGATTTTGATGCGTTTAAGCGCCTTTGCCTTGCCGGACATACGGAAGAGCTGACGAAGTACCTCTCCTCCCTTACACACCCCTACTGGAGCACCCATGTAACGCTTCCTTCCCCACCGTCTCCCCGCCCCATGGCCCTGATGGGCCGGGATAGAATCTTGGACTTCATCATCAACCACCTTCTTCCGATGAAAGATGACGAACATGCATGGAAGCATTATCTTTCCCTCCGGGCCGGACAGGCGGGAACAAAAGTCCTCTCCGTCCACCAATCCCTGCTGGGCGGCAGGCCGGATGCACAAGCCTTTCTTACGAAAGCCTGGCACCACCAGGCATTGCTTCAAATCCACGAAGACCTGTGTTCCCTCCATTCCTGCGCCATTTGCTCCCTGCTCAGGCAGATGGAAAAGAAATGAGAGCGCAGCCCTTCTTTCCTTAAGACGGGGCGAAGGACCGCCCCTTGCGAAAACCCTTCCCAATCTTTACATCCCGAGAGGAATTCCTTCTTTCGGAACGCGCCATTCAGCAAGCTCCTCCTTTGAAACAAATACCGTCCCTTCCGCAAAGGTCCAGGATAAAAAAGGCTCCCAGCCCTAACGAAAGGACTGGAAGCCATGACTATTTTTAGTTCCCGAACTAAAACTGGATTATGGATTTCCTTTTTTACCGGGCCGCGGACGGCGAAGATTCCGTTCCCGATTTCAGCGGCAGGGTTTTCATGCGGGTCATCTTCCCGTTGACGCGCACGGGCAACACCTTGGGTTGGGCGGAATACAACTTCACGTTGCTTACCTTGCCGTCCTTCCAGGAAAAATCCACCGTGACGTTTCCCCGGGCTTTCAGCCCCTTCACGGAGCCTTCCGGCCACGCTTCCACGGGAGAGGGCATGATGTCCAGGCCCCCGGCATGGGATTGCACCAACATTTCACAAATGCCGCCTACAATGCCGAAGTTGCCGTCCATCTGCATAGGGGGATGAGTAGTCAGCATATTCGGCAAAGTGTTGAATTTCAAGAGTCCCTGAACCATTTCATGAGCCTTGTCCCCCTCACCCAGGCGGGCCCACAGAGCCGTGCGCCACGGCCACGTCCAGGAACGGCGGCTGTCTCCGGTCGTGCCGCGCCATTCCAGGGAAAGGCGGGCGGCTTCCGCCAGCTTGGGCGTCTTGAGCTTGCTGATCTGGTTGCCGGGGAAAACAGCAAAAAGGTGGGACGTATGGCGGTGGTCCGTCTTGGGAATGCGGTCAATCATCCATTCCTGAAGATTCCCTTCCTTGCCTATCTTGTTGCCGGCCAGCCTTTTCAGCTTGCCCTCCAGGCTCTTGGCCCAGGCGGCGTCCTTGCCCAGAATGCGGGCGGCTTTGATGGTATTGGAGAAAAGCTCCGCAATGAGCTGCTGGTCATGCATCACACCGTCTTCACGCGGCCCATGTTCGGGAGACCAGCCATTGGGAGCCACCAGAGTTCCAGCTTTCACATCGGCCAGATCCTTCTTCTCCTCTTCGCTCGGATCCTTGCCGTTTGTCTTGAACCCTTCGCCCCCGGCTCCCAGTTCCTTCAAATGGTCTTCCCAGAAATGACAGATTTCCTTCATCAGGGGATACGCCTGTTTTTCCAGATACTTTCTATCACCGGTAAATGCATAATGTTCCCATATATGCAGCGCATACCAGGCCGCACCGGGGATGTTCCACTGCCAGCCGTTGCCACCGAAGATATTCTGGGAGGTGCGCACCGTCCAGCCGCGCACGGGTTTGCCGTCCCTGGTATTGAACCCCTTGTTCGCCTGGGAAGCGTCCCGGCAGCCGGGGGCCATTGCCTCCACATAATTGACCAGGGCCTCATGGCATTCGGAAAGATTGGCGGGTTCCGCCCCCCAATACGCCATCTGGACGTTGATGTTGTTATGGTAGTCGCAGGCCCACGGCGGTTTGACATAATCATTCCACAACCCTTGCAGGTTGGCCGGTAGCGTACCGGGCCGGGAACTGGACAACAGCAGATAGCGGCCGAACTGGAACATGGTTTCCTCCAGATCGGGGTCTGCCGGATTTTTCTTATAGGCCTCCAGACGCTTTGGCGTAGGCAGCTTGGCTACATCCTCCTCCGTTTTTCCGAAGTTGACCTTCACCCGGTCAAACATGGACTTGTACTGGGAAATGTGGGCCTGTTTCAGGGCGGCATAATCCGCAGAAGCGGCTTTGGCCGCATAACGGTCCAGCTTCCTGGAGGGAGATTCACCCTTCCAGTCCTTTTTATAATCCATCAGGTAATCCGTCTCCATGGCGATGACGACCATGCAGGAATCCGCATTTTTCACGGAAATTTTATCTCCCGAGGCAGAAAGCGTACCGCCTTTGGGACGGATCAAAACACGGCCTTCATAATTCATGCCGTTTTTCAACATCCCCTTCCAGGTGATGACGGGGCCTTTGGCGGAAATATCTGCTCCAAGCTGGCTGTTAACGGAAAAATCCGCGCTGAATTGGCCGGGGTTGCTGGCTTTATAGTTCAGCACCAGGACGTTGGCAGGCGTGCTGGAGAATGCCTCCCGGTCATACGTTACGCCGTCCGCCTTGTAATTCACTTTATGAATGCCGTCCCGGAGATCCAGGGCGCGCGTAAAATCTTCCACAGACAGGGAAGCCGGCTGGTCGCCTTTTTTAAAGTCCACAAACAAATCCCCGAAAGGAAGATAGTTGCCGAACTGGTTCGTCCCGGCATCAGGCCCGTAACCGTACCCTCCCCCCGGATTGGCGCCTCCGGACCAGAGGCTGATTTCATTCAGGGCCAGCCGCTCGCGGCCAGGAGCGCTGAAAATCATGGCTCCAACGCGACCGTTGCCAATGGGATACCCCTCCGCTTCCCAAACAGAGGCTGGCTTCCTGTACTTGCCAAAACTGCCCTGGGAATTCTTGTCTTCCTGCGGATAGACAACTACGGCCGGTTCATCAGACCAGATCAAATTGGAGGCGGAAGGCTTATCCAGAGCCCCCCACCCGAAAGAAACGGCACTTACCGCCACGGCAGATAAATATAGAGATTGGAAATGCATGCTTTAGTGAACAATGTCACATATCTACTATCTGCGCAACCTCTATCTTTCAGCCATTCCCAAATTATTGACCGCCACAAGACGGCCCCCGTTATTCCCAGCCCGGCCCGGCAACGCTTCCTCCAATGGCGGCGAGAACAGTAATTTTCCTTGTCTTTAATAACGACGTCCCTACCTTGGCAAGTATGTTTAAACAACTTCTCTCCGCATTTTTTTCTCTGTTCTTTCTGGGAGCGGCCTCCGGTACATCCTTTGCGGAAGTCACCGTTCCAGACGCCCTGAAAGACCGGATTGCCCTGAAAAAAACGGCCCGGCAGCTTAATATCGTTTATTTTCTGGGCAGTGATACGGAACCCGTTCCGGATTATGAACGGCGCCTCAGCGAACTGCTCCTTTACCTCCAACAGTTTTACGGCAAGGAAATGCAGCGGCACGGCTATGGCGCGCGTTCCTTCGGCCTGGACATCAAATCCCCAGGCCGCGTGAACATCATTGAATACAAGGCCAAAAACCCGGCGGCCCATTATCCTTATGAAAACGGAGGCGGCTGGAAAGCGGCCCAGGAACTTGACGAATTTTTCAAAGCCCATCCGGACAGGAAAAAAAGCCATCATACCCTTATCATCATGCCTACCTGGAATGACGAAAAGAACGGCCCCGACAATCCCGGCGGAGTTCCCTTTTACGGCATGGGGCGCAACTGTTTCGCCCTGGATTATCCGGCCTTCGACATCAAACACCTGGGGCAGAAAACCAGGGAAGGAAGGCTGCTGACCAAATGGTATGGAGGCATGGCTCACGAATTGGGGCACGGCCTTAACCTGCCGCACAACCACCAGACCGCCTCGGACGGTAAAAAATACGGCACAGCCCTGATGGGTTCGGGCAATTACACGTTCGGGACCAGTCCCACGTTCCTGACCCCGGCCAGCTGCGCCCTGCTGGATGCCTGTGAAGTGTTTTCCGTCACCCCGTCCCAGCAATTCTACGAAGGCAAGCCGGAAGTGGAGGTCGGGGACGTAGCCATTTCTTTTAAAGGAGACCAGATTCTGGTTTCCGGCAATTATAAAAGCCCCCAGACCGTCAAAGCTCTGAATGTTTACATCCAGGATCCTCCTTATGCGGTCAACCAGGACTATGACGCCGTTTCCTTCTCCCGGCGCCTTGGAAAAAAGAGCGGGAAATTCTCCATGAAAATTGACAAAAAAGAGCTGGAAGGATTGAACAATAACGAATTCCGCATTTCCCTCATGTTCATTCTCGCCAACGGGCTGCACATGCAGAAGCACTTCACGTTCCATTGGGACGCTCTCCAGGATTACAGGGACGGAAGCAAATCCTGAACGCATTTTCCGTGCGCGGGCGGAGGCCGCCACAATCACGGCCTTCGCACCTTGCGGAGCCTTATTCCTTCAAACTGGTGCGCCAGCCGGAAGCGTGCTGATAGTAATAAACCGCTTCCCTTTCCAGCTCTTTCATCCGCCCATCCGGCTCAACGGCCTCTCCGTCCCGGAAAAATTCCACTCCGCGCTGGGGTTTGAGCACCACCATGTCTTTCCCCTTCAAATAGCCGATATATTGGTAATTGCTCACAAAATACCGGGATTGATAGGAAGGCTTCAAGGCATCCTTCCCATAAAAGGCCGCATCATACGGCCAGTTCAACAGCCCCAGCAGGGTGGGCAGCACGTCAATCTGGCTCACGGGAGTGTCCCGCCGTTCCGGTTTCAGCAGAGCCGGAGCGTAGAAAATGGAAAAAATGCGGTGCGTTTCCGGATTGAGGGCCTGCTTTCCCGCGCTCCCGGCGCCGTGGTCTCCTACGAACACGAACAGCGTGTTGTCAAACCAGGGTTTGGTTCTGGCCTCCTCCACAAAGGCGCCTACCGCATAATCCGCGTATTTCACGGCCCCCATGCGCCCCGTGTGGGAAGGAATGTCAATGCGCCCTTCCGGATACGTGTAGGGGCGGTGGTTGGACGTGGTAAACACCACCTGCAAAAACGGCTTGCCGCGTCCGCAGGATTCATCCGCCTCCCGTATGGCGCGGCGGAACAAATCTTCATCGCAAACGCCCCAAATGGTGGAATGGGTCACCTCGGAATCAGCCATGGAATTACGGTCCAGAACCTGAAACCCGTTGTTCCCGAAAAAATAATTCATGTTGTCAAAATACCCGTAGCCGCCGTAAATCCATTTGAGATCGTATCCCTTGTCCCTGAATATGGAACCTATGGTCTGCAAATGCTCATTTCCTTCCTGGCGAAGGATGGACATGCCGGGAAGCGGCGGCAGGGATGTGCTGATTGCTTCCAGCCCGCGTACGGAACGGGTGCCCGTGGCATAAGTATTCGGGAAAAAAATGCCTTCCTTTCCCAGACGGCTCAGGCACGGAGTGACGTCAGCCCCGTCTTCCCGGCACTCGTTCAAAAATTCCGCTCCCATGCTCTCCATGACCACAACCACGACATTCGGGCGGATAGCCCCCCCGGAAGGACGCACCTGCCTCTTTACGCTGCCGGACGAAGCCTCCGGCACGGACGTGTCATCCGCCGTGAACTCCCGGGCCAGAAACGCCGCCGCTTCCGCATCCGGCAGCGTCCGGTAATAAGCGCGGTAATCCAGTTCATTCTTGAGAAAGGCGCTGAACAGGCTGTAAAGGCCATCCTTGGCCATTTCCGAATTATAACGGTTGTTCACGGCATCCGCATCCTTGATATCCACCAGCCAATATCCCCCCGTGACGCAGGCCAGCAGGAACAGCACCACACAGCCTCGTTTCCATCCGGCGGGAACCGCCCCGTTCCTGGGAAGCAGGAACTTCTTCATTCCCCAGACGGCCAGAACGGACACCGCCAGAATGCCGCCCAGAATAGGAATGATGGGATAGGACTCGTAAATATTCCCGATAACCTCCTTGGTGTAAACCAGGTAATCCACCGCAATGAAATTGAAGCTGGCTTCAAATTCGTTCCAGAAAAAGGCTTCCGCCACATCTTCAAACAGATTGGCGAGCACAAACAGGAAAAACCATGCGGAGGCGAGCCACCTGTCCGCCTTCCCTCCTGCTTTCCCGCGCGGAAGAATCCACAAATAAACGGCATAGGGAATAAGCCAGTAGCACATGGTGACGGCAAACTCCGTCACAAAAACGTACGCCGTTTTCAGGAGGGGAAGCAACCCGAAATCCATGTTACGGTATTCGAAAAATACCGTAAACAGATTTTCCACCGCCTCAATGCCGAACGCAAACAGGAGGAACGGCCAAAACCTCCCCCAATAATAACGAATCATCGCTACCGGAAATATGACAGCCGGAGCATGCCGTCAATGCTCCATCACAACATCACGGTGATATGGATGTCATTCCAAAGAAATGAGACGGGGGAAGGTTCTCCTACACCACATCCAGAGCGGCATCCCAGTCTTTCCAGACAGGCTCCAGCCCGGCATTCCGTATGGCTCCGACCACCTGCTCCGGTGTGCGCTGGTCGGAAATCTCAAACTGCTCCGTCGCCTTGCAATTCCCTTTCCGGCCATCGGGAAGATCCACCCGGTTGCCCCGCACCGTCAAATGGGCGGCAGCCGTTCCCACGCCCGTGTAGCCCCCCGGTTCCGTGCGCGCAATGGCGGACATGTGGGTCATGCCCAAATGCATCAGGGCATTCCTCATCGGCGCGGGCTCACGGGTGCTGATGGACATGCCTATCTTGGGGAAACAGATGCGCAGGGCGGCCATAAGCTGGACAAAATGGCGGTCATCCAGCATCAAGTCCGGATCAGGTTCATACTCGTAATTCCCGGCGTAGGGACGCATGCGCGGAAACGCCACGGAAAGCGCGGATTTCCAGCAATGCTTCTGCAGGTAATCCAGATGGACGGCAAGTGCCATGGCCTCCCGCCGCCACGGAGAAAGCCCGAACAAGGCTCCTATCTGAATGCGGCGGAAACCGCCCTGGTAGGCGCGTTCCGGGCAGTCCAGCCTCCAGTTGAAATTTTTCTTCATCCCTGCCGTATGCAGGGTTTCATACACTTCCCGGTTATAGGTTTCCTGATACACGGCCAATTGTTCCGCCCCGTGACGGACGATCTCCGCATAGCGGTCGTCCGGCAACGGCCCTATCTCCAGCCCCAGGGACGGAATAAAAGAATGCAGGGCGTCCAGGCATTCCTGCATATACCCGTCGGAAACGAACTTGGGATGCTCCCCGGCCACCAGCAGGATGCTGCGCAGCCCCAGGCCGTGCAGGTAGCGGGCCTCCTGCACCACTTCATCCACCGTAAGCGTGGTGCGGATAATGGGATTATCCCGGGAAAAACCGCAGTACTTGCAATTATTGATGCATTCGTTGGACAGGTAAATGGGGGCGAACAGGCGAATGGTCCGGCCGAAATGCAGCCGCGTCAGACGCCGGCTCTCCTGCGCCATCGCCTCCAGGCGGGCGTCGTCAACCGGTTCCAGCAACGCCATGAAACGGCGCACCAGGGGAGTGGGGCAATCCATCAAACCGTTTAATTCTTCAGAAAAAGACATACGTGAACTAAGTAAAATTGTGAGAGCGCCGGCTGCATTTCCATTCCTGAACCGGAAAGCTCCAATTTGCTCCCTCCCTTGCAAAAGATACCATCTTTTACCGTGTCATTTCCCGGAGAGGCGCGTTCCATGAAGGCCGGGGAGCCTGCGAATCGTCGTGACAGACGGCCTCTTATGGACTAATCTGGCTTTATCCTCCCATGAGCGCTACACCGAACAGCCTTTTCCGCCATTATCTTGATTCCCTGATCCAGCAGGGAACAACGCGAACGAGCCTGACGGATGAAGCCAGAAACGTTCTCAGAACATGGTACGTGGCTTCCAGACAGGGAGGCCGTCCCGCCGCATCAGCACCCGCTTCTCCGGAACCGCCGCCCCTGCAGGCGGCCGTTCCTGTCTCCGCACCTGCCGGAAAGCCGGAACCGCCGGAGCTGTTTCCGCAAAACAGGGAACCGGCCTCTGCCATTACCCTCCCGGAAGGGACAATGGAAGACAAGCTGCAATACCTCCGTAATCTGGCGCAAAACTGGAAACCGGCGCGGGAACTCAACTCCCTGCGGGACACCATGGTCTTTGCCACGGGCAATCCCCATACGAAACTCATGCTCATCGGGGAAGCTCCCGGATATTATGAAGAAGTGCAGCAGGAGCCCTTTGTGGGCCGTGCCGGGGAAAAACTCAACCAGATATTAAGGGCTATGGGGCTCTCCAGAGACATGGTTTACATTTCCAACATCGTCAAATTCCGCCCGGCCCTGCCCAACCAGCGAACCAATAACCGCGCCCCCACGCCGGAAGAAATTGAAGCGTGCCTGCCCATCATCATGCATGAAATCCGGGTCATCCGGCCGAAAATGATTATAGCCCTGGGCGGTACCGCCGCCGTAGGCCTGTTGGGGGAACAGGGTTCCGTCAGCTCCATGAGAGGCAGGTTCCACGACCTTAACGGCATTCCCGTACGCGTCACTTACCATCCCAGCTACCTGCTCAGATCAGACAGTCCGCGGGAAAAACGCAAGGTATGGGAAGACATGCTGGCCGTTATGGAACGCCTGGACATGCCCATCTCAGAAAAACAGCGCGGCTACTTCCTGCCCAGGGAATAAGCCGGGGACTTCTTCATGCCTCATTTTCAGCTGAAGCAGGGAAAAATCCCTGAACCATTTGGCGTGACAGGAAACATCAGTATGTCTCCGTGCATCTGCATTCTATTCTCCAAAGCGGTTGTACCACCCCATCCCGCTTTTTCCCGGAGCAACCTCTAACGCATCGGCTAATTGGGAGGATAGAACAGGCCGTCCCCCTGCCCCGTATCCCGCCAGGAGCCGCCGAAGCACAGCATGAACGGAGACATTCAGAATTCCTCCCTTTTTACTGGTCCGGGACCTTACGAAATTCCCCTCTCCATCAAATCCTCATCACCGCCCGGCCCTTGTAACGCTGCCTGTGGGATGCAAACATAACCTCCTGAAAATGAGTGCCATGTTCCGGCGTCAGTTCCCGGACCGGAAATTTTTTCAATTCCGGACACCTCCGCATCAAAACTCCGGTGAAATACCTGATACCGCGCCGTGTCGTGAGGCGAAGATCCCGTTTCGCCTTCAACGGTTCCTCAGCGCCTCCGATCAAAAGCGAAATCCATCGGGTTTCAGATACCTGAGGAAGAATATCTGGATATCCTCCAACGGTTCAGAATCCGATGCTGGGAAATTTGCCGCCGTTACCGGAAAAGCGGCGCCGCCGGCATGAAAACATACCTGAGCAATGCAACCGTTTTTGAGCCGGAACGCTATTTGCGCGAGAGGAACCGGAAGAAGAGGCTGCTGCTGCGGGAAGCCCGTCCCCTTGAATATGAGAATGGCCGGGAAATTGATGCTGATGAGCATTCGGAATTCCTTTCCGGGCTGATGTTCCGGGAAGAATTCGCGCGGGAAATGGAATCTCTGGAGCCGCAGGAAAGGGAGCTGGTTGAGGCATTGATTGACGCTGAAGGGAATTTGTCACGGGCTGCCAAAAGCATTCATCTGGAGGAAAGCAGAGCGCGCCGAATCAGGAAGCGCCTCCGGGAGGAAAAATTCACTTTTTTAAGAAATGGGCGGCGAATTTCCGGAAACGCGGCAAGCAATCATTGTGAAGGGTCTAAATCGACCTACTCGTCGTCCATAGACGTCGCAATCAAACACTAATCATCACACCATGTATACCAACGAACAACCAAACGACGACCCCTCGTTGAACAGGGGGTCCGCCAACAAGATGAACACCAACCCCGCCGCCGGACCTCCCGGGGCGGCCAGCCAGCCTGGAGAGCCGGGCGCCGCAGCGCCCCTCCATGCCATGTCCACCCCCATCCAGCCCTACGGCGCGGATACCGTTATCTATGAAAAATCCGACAACTTCGTTCAGACGTCAGCCGGAGCCGATGTCTTCATGCCCCCCGTCAACGACACCTTCAGCGTCCCGGAAGGAGGGGCCACGGCCGTGGCCAGCCTGACGGTGGACGACTGGGGCAAGCTGACCATCTCCGGCCCGGGCGGCACGTTTGAGCTGGACCTGACCTCCGCCGTCGATGAACCCGGAAAACTGGGAGGCCACCAGGAATGGACCAAATCAGGCTCCTTTGAACTATCCGAAGGCACGTACACCCTCTCCGTCACGCACCAGAACATCGACATGCCGCACAACGAATACAACCAGTCCGTGTGCAGATACTCCGTGACGGTGACCGCGCATGGGGACTCCAGCAGCAGTTCAAGCAGTTCGGACACCCCTCCTTCCTCCCTCTCGAGCAGCTCCTCTTCGGACGTGCCGCCGGAGGAAAAGGAAATCTGCTGCCGTTGCGGTACGTGCACGGACGCGGAAGGCAACGAATACACCATTGCGGCGGAAAAACTGCCGGGTGACCCCGGCGTGGAAATCTGCATGTCCCAGGCCGAATTCCTGGCCAGGGGAGGGGCTTCGGCGCCGTCTCCCGCGGCCTTCAGCCTCCGTTCCGCGGAAAACGCCCGTGAAACGGCGGAAGCCTGCGGCGGCCTGAAATACGTGAGCCCGTGGGCCTGGCGCGTCCATCTGGACGAAACGTCCGGCCTCATCACCGTGGTGCCTCCGGCGGGCGCCGCGCTTTACTTCAACGTGCAGGCCGGTTCAGATACGGCCCTGCCTGCGGGCATCTCCCGCAAGCGCGACTTCAGGGTGCAGCTGCTGGATGAAACTCTGGCTCCTGCCTCTTCCGGTGCCCCCGCCTACCTTTCCCTGGTGGACGCGGACGGGCAGAAAATCCGCTTCTCCGCGGAAACCGGCGCCGTGGTCGCCATGACCTCCGCCTCCGGCAAAGTGCTCCTGGCGGAAGACTACTTCCGCAATGTAAACAATACGTATGATCCTGCGGGCAACCTGGTAAGCAGCTACAGCGCCGCGGAGGGGCTGATGCGCACCCGGACCGGAGCGGACGGAGAACTCATCATGGAATGGTACGCTCCCGCCGCCGTCACGGTCCTGGCCGACGGAACATACGAGGTAACGGGGGAACCTTATAAAACCTCCTCCTTCCTGTCCTCGGAAGAAAACGGCGTGCGGACCACCGTCATCACGCGCCAGCAGCGCGGACTGCCGGCCCACACCATCACCCGTACGGAAGAACCCGGCAGAGTCAGCATCGCCAAAGGCCAGGGGGACGACATCATCATCCGCACCATTGAAACCAACCGCCTCTACGGAGGCCTCTCGGAACGCATCGAAACCGTCAGAGGCATCAACGACGCCGAGCCGGTCGCCTGCAACCGCAGCGTCAGGCAATACACGGACGGCGGCTGGCTGCTGGTAAGCGAAACGGAAGCCTTCAACACGCCGCTGGCGCGGACGACCTCCTACGAATACAACAGCCAATACCGCGTCTCCCGCATCAACCGTCCGGACGGCGGCTACACGCGCTATGAATACGACGGCGAAGGACGGGTCACGCTTGAGGCGGCGCCCTGGGCCGGCGGCGGAGAACAGGTAACCCGGACCGAATACGCCGGCCTGCGCTTCTACGACAACCGTCCGGCGCGTGTCGCCGAATTCCGGGTGCTGTCCGACGGCACGGAAATCGAACTGACGGCCGCCGCTTACGCCTATGAGCGCTCTCCCCTCATGGAACGGGTGACCAAAACCGTGACTGCCGCCGGTTCCGGCCAGGAACAGACAAGCGTGGAAGAAACGTATGGAGAAGCCGCCGCCTATCCCTATGCCGCCGGGCAAACCAAATTCACCCGGGACATTGCCGGCGTGGAAACCTTCTATGACTATGAGGCGGCCGTGGAACACGGCGCCGCGCACAAAAAGACGGCCGTTACCAAGGTCGGCGGCGAACTGGCGGCCGGACAGAGCCGCAAGACGGAATCGTTCCTTGCCGCCAATGGCACGGTGCTTGTTGAGCAGGAAAGCGTCTGGGATGGCGACAACTGGCTGCCGCTCTCAAGCGGCGCCCATGAATACGACGAAGAAGGCCGCCGCACGAAAACCACCCGGGGCAACGGCCGCGTCACCTCCACGTCCTGGATGTGCTGCGGCAAGCTCTCGGAAACGGACGAAGACGGAATCCTGACGTCGTACGGCTACAACAGCGCCCACCAGCTGGTGGAAACCATCCGTTCGGAAATCAGCGACGGAGACACGGTCGTAACCCCGGAAACCATCACCACCTACACCCGGGACGCCGCCGGGCGCGCCGGGACAGGGGAGCCATGACCACGACGGAAAGCGTGGAATACGACAGGCTCGGCCGTATCGTCAGGCAAACCGATGTGCTGGGTCGCGTGACGGCGACAGCCTACAGCGAAAACGGCCTGACGGAAACCGTCACGACGCCCGCCGGCGCCACCCTCGTCACCGAACGTCACCCCGACGGCTCCGTACTCCATGAATACGGCACGGGACAGCGCGAACGCTGCCATGTCTATGACATCGACCATAACTGCCTGAGGGAAACCGTTACCCTGGCCGACCAGACCACCATCCTCTCCCGGACCCTGGTCAACGGCTTCGGACAAAGCGTCGTGCAAGTGACGCCCGCGACTGCCGGGTTCCTGTATGACCGTTCCGAATATAATGCACAGGGGCGCCTCATCCGCACATGGAGGGATGCGGGTACGCAGGAGGGGGCCGTCGCCATGGCGCCCACGCTCTACGAATACGACGCCTTCGGCAACATGACCAGGGAAACGCTCGCCCTGGCGGAGCAGCCCGCACCGGACAACAGCCCCATCCGGGAATATGCCTTCAGCGTGGAAAACGCGGAGGACGGCGTCTATCTGGTCACGACGCAAACCCGCTACCATGCAGATGGACATCCGCTCGTCTCCGTACGGAAGCAGCTCCTGTCCGAACTCTCCGGAGTTCTGGAAACAAAAGCGGTCATCATTGACGAACGCGGCTTGACTTCGGCGGAATGGACGGAGTATGCTGAAAATACGAAAAGAATCCAAAAGAGCGTTATCCCCTCTTCCAGCGTCACGGCTCAAACGGTGGCGGCGGACGGCCTGATGCTCTCGCAGCAGAACCACGCGGGCATCACGGAAACGGCCGCCCGCGCCTATACGGCCGCGGGCATGACCCTGACCCGCACGGACGGCCGCGGCAACACAACGACGATCCGGACCGACCTGGCCGGACGCGCCGTCAGCGTGACGGACGCCGCCGGAAATGAGACCGTCACGCAGTACGACGCCCGCTTTGACCTGGCCGCCGTGGTGACGGACGCGCTGGGAAATACGGTGTGCGCCGGATACGACGCCAGAGGCCGGAAAACGGCCGAATGGGGGACGGGGACGCAGCCCCTGCTCCTGGGCTATGACGAGGCCGGCCGCCTGGTGAGCCTGACCACCTTCCGCGCGGCGCAGGAAGGAGACGTCGCGGAGGACCCCTCCGATCGCGCGGACGGCGACACCACCACCTGGAGCTATGACGAAGCCACGGGGCTGGAAACGCGCAAAACGTATGCCGACGGAACGCACGTGGACAAAACCTGGGACGCCTTCAACAGGCTTGCCACGGAAACGAACGCCCGCGGCATCGTGAAGACCTGCACTTACGAACAGGCCCGCGGGCTGCTGGCGGGCATCAGCTACTCGGACGCCACGCCCGGCCAGAGC
>OHDH01000609.1_pt1 | contig 16159 bp, 10 predicted proteins | sample 1566921 | NCBI WGS metagenome assembly OHDH01 (sample SAMEA3879585, study PRJEB24766) | human gut metagenome | biome: human-associated habitat; feature: feces | place: USA | collected 1985/1987
TGGTTATGAAGATTTCAAAGGCAGACTGTCCTAAGATGATAAAAGATACAACACCGGTACAGGACGGATTTTTCATGCCGGGTGAGTTTGAGCAGCATCAGGGATGTATCATGATCTGGCCGGAGCGTCCCGGTTCCTGGAGAAATGGCGCGAAGGAAGCAGAAACAGCGTTTTCAGCTGTGATCCGCGCAATCGCCGCGAGTGAGACAGTGTATATCGCTGCCGGAAAAAAGGGGATTGACCATGCAAAAGCATTTGCGGAAAGTCTGAAAAAAGAAGAAAACTTACATCCGGTGGTTGTCTTTGAGATGGAGACCGATGATTCCTGGGCGCGGGATGTTGCGCCGACCTTTCTGGTAAACAGAACGGATGGAAAGATTTCAGACCTGACAGCAGCAGGAAATGGTACGGCGCAGACAGGTGATGATGTAAAAAACTCACAGGTGCGCGGTGTAAACTGGTCTTTTAATGCCTGGGGCGGTGAAGTGGATGGACTATATGCTTCTTATGAAAAAGACAATGCGTTTGCATGGAATTTCTGCAGAAAATTCGAGTTTGACTGTTATGATGCCGAACCGTTTGTGTTAGAGGGCGGTTCTATCCACAGCGACGGAGAGGGAACATTGCTTGTCACGGAGTCCTGTCTGCTCAGTGCGGGGAGAAACCCATCGCTTACAAAGGAGCAGATTGAAGAACAGTTAAAGTGTTACCTTGGCGTTGAGAAAGTTTTATGGCTGCCACGCGGGATCTATCAGGATGAGACCAACGAGCATGTGGACAATGTCTGTGCATTTCTAAGACCAGGTGAAGTTGTGCTTGCATGGACCAATAACCAGAATGATCCGCAGTATGCGATGTCGAAAGCGAGTTTTGAGTATCTAAGTTCGGTGCGGGACGCAAAGGCCAGAAAGCTGATCATCCACAAACTTCCAATTCCGGATATTCCGGTCTGTATCACCAAAGAAGAACTCGAAGGATACGAATTTGAGGAAGGTGAAGATGTCAGGGAAGTCGGAGAACGGCTCGCCGCCTCCTATGTAAACTTTTATTTTTCCAACAATGCGGTAGTCATGCCTGTATTTGGCGGAGAAAACGAAGAAAGCGACCTGCGTGCACAGCAGATTATGGCAAAACTCTGCCCGGACAGAAAAATCATACCGGTGTACGCAAGAGACATACTGACAGGCGGTGGAAACATCCACTGTATTACACAGCAAATTCCCTTATAGGGAATTTATTGTACAACCTTCCGTATAGGAGAATTAATTCACTGTGCAAAAATAAAAAGAACAGAAAGGATACACGCATGAGACAGATAAAAGCAGCCGCAATTCAGATGAAATGCGACCTGGAGCACAAGAAAAACTTACAAAAAGCAGAACAAATGATCCGCAAAGCTGCCGCGGAAGGCGCAAATATCATTTTACTGCCGGAACTTTTTGAGCGGGAATATTTCTGCCAGCAGCGCAGATATGATTTTTACAGCTATGCAAGAACTGTGGAGGAGAGTGAAGCTGTGGCAATGGGAGTACGTCTTGCAAAAGAATTGGGCGTGGTGCTTCCAATCAGCTTTTATGAGCGTGATGTCAATAATCTCTATAATTCGATCGCATGCATTGATGGAGATGGAACGATCCTCGGTGTGTATCGGAAAACCCACATCCCGGATGATCATTATTATCAGGAAAAATTTTATTTTACACCGGGAGATACCGGATTTAAAGTGTTTGATACAAAATACGGTTGCATCGGTATTGGAATCTGCTGGGATCAGTGGTTCCCGGAGACAGCGCGCGCGATGGCGCTGCTCGGTGCAGAATTATTGTTTTACCCGACAGCGATCGGCTCGGAACCGATTTTAGAATGTGACAGTATGCCGCACTGGAGACGCTGCATGCAGGGACATGCGGCTGCGAATCTGATGCCTGTCATTGCCGCAAACCGGATCGGCAGGGAAGTAGTGCAGCCATGTGCGGAAAATGGCGGACAGGAGTCGGCACTGGAATTTTATGGTTCCTCATTTCTGACGGATGAAACAGGAGAGGTGATCTTAAGTGCTTCCAGAGATAAAGAAGAAATCCTGAGCCAGACCTATGAACTGGATGAACTTCGGGCAAAACGACTGGAATGGGGACTTTTCCGGGACAGAAGACCGGAATATTACGGAATCATAGCAGGAGAAAAAAACGGGAGATAGTGAGAACCAGACGGGATTGAAAAGACCGGAAGATTGTGGAAATCACACGGGACTGAAAAGACCGGAAGATAGTGGAAATCGCACAGGACTGAAAAAACAGAAAGGTGAAAAAAACAGGTATGTTTTTGTCAGCAGGGAGCAGGGAAAGCTCATTGCTGACATTTGAAACATACCTGTTTTTTATCAGGCATCAGTGTTGATGACAGGATATCTGCGGAGCATATGCCCGTTCCTGTTACAAAAGCTGAATACCGTTCTTTTCACATTCTTTTGCGATAGCTTCCGGCCACAGGGAAGACTGTACCTCTCCAATATGTGCCTTGCGAAGGAAGAACATACAGATACGGGACTGTCCGATTCCACCACCGATTGTATAAGGAAGCTCTTCGTTGATGATTGCTTTCTGGAAAGGAAGTTTTGCACGTTCTTCACAGCCTGCTTTTTTGAGCTGGGAGAGAAGCGCTTTCTTGTCAACCCGGATACCCATGGAGGAAATCTCAAGTGCGATGTCGAGTACCGGATAGTAAACAACGATATCTGCGTTTAAAGACCAGTCATCGTAATCCGGAGCACGTCCGTCGTGAGGCTCTCCGTTTTCCAAAGTATCGCCGATCTTCATGATACATACGGCACCCTTGGTTTTTGTAATATAATATTCACGTTCCTTTGGTGTGTTGTCAGGGAACATTTCTTCCAATTCCTGAGTCGTGATAAAGAAGATATCATGTGGAAGAATCTCTTCTATATAATCGTACTGGATCGCCATATATTTTTCTGTCTTGCGCAGGCAGTTATAAACAGTGGTAACTGTTTCTTTTAATGTCTCGATATTACGATCCTCTTTATGGATGATTTTTTCCCAGTCCCACTGGTCTACGAAAATAGAGTGGATGTTATCAGTGTCTTCATCTCTGCGGATCGCATTCATATCGGTATACAGGCCTTCACCGTAGTCGAAACCGTATTTCTTTAAAGCGTAGCGTTTCCATTTTGCGAGAGACTGTACAACCTCTGCCTCTTTCCCGTTCTGCTCTTTGATATCGAAAGTAACCGGACGTTCAATACCGTTTAAGTTGTCATTGAGACCGGATAACGGATCAACAAAAAGTGGAGCCGAAACGCGGGACAGATTCAGACGAAGTGCAAGCAGGTTCTGGAAAAAATCTTTTACTGTTTTGATTGCAATCTGTGTATCGTGCAGATTTAATTCTGAATGATAATCTTTTGGAATGATTAAATGTTCCATCTAAGGTTCTCCTCTCTGGTATAAACCGCATGCAGCGGCATGATACCAATCCCGTGTGCCTGATATATGTATGAAAAAGAAAATGGCACACTAATTTATTATAGCACAGCAGGTCTCATTTTCAAGAAAAGATCATACGATTTCTTGAAAAATACATGTATACAATATAAATTTTAGCGAAAACGGTTTGTGATACATATTGACGAAAAACGACGAAGATTTTATAATTTATGTTGTAAATTTTATGTAAAAAAGAGAGGACAGCTTATGAAAAAACAAAAAACGGTGTCGATTAAGGCAAAGTTACTTGGGGTGATCATACCAGTCGTAATTGCGATCGTTGTGGTACTTGTTGTGGCTGCTTATCAGATATCTGCAGGGACGATCAAAAAATATTCCCAGAATTTACTGCAGTCTTCGGTAGAGAACCAGGCATCCCAGATAGAAGCATGGCTGAATGAAAACCTTGCTTCATTTCAGATGGCGAAGACGATCATTGAGGATTTGAAGCCGAGTGATGAAGAGTTAAAGACAATACTGGATGGTTATTATGGCTATAACAGTAATTATCCGGAGGGACTTTATGTGGCAGATTCCACAGGACAGCTCATAACGGCATCAGAATCAACAAAAAAGGAATCAGATGTAACAAACAGTACCTGGTATAAAGAAGGACTTACCAGGGTGAATATGGCAGTCGGTTCAGCTTATCAGAATGCAGATGGCGTGAATGTGATCAGTGCCTCCGGTATTTTAAATGACGGATCTGATAAAGTGCGTGTTATTTCAGCAGACATGACATTAGACCGTATTGCAATTATCGTAAACTCTTTTATTGAAATGAATGATGCGGAAGCATTTCTGGTTGATAAAACCAGCGGTGTGATCCTGGCAAACCGTGATTCATCTCTTATTTCCCAGACACTCGGGGCAGAAGGACAGAGTCATTTTTACCAGCTTACGGCAGAGAAAGCTGCAGAGAAAGACTATAATTTTGCTACACTTGATGGAAATATGACGGTATTTCAGGAAGTAGACGGAACCAACTGGCTTTTGATATCGTATATTCCGACCAGCATTGTACTTTCGGATCTGACACAGCTTCGTAATATTATGATCGTGATCAGTGTGATCTGTATTGCATTGCTCTGTGTACTGATCGAACGTGTAACTCATGTTGTAATCAAACCTGTCAAGGAAATGACAAGAGTGATCACAGCGATGACTTCCGGTGATTTTACGGTTTCTATTAAGACAAAAGGCAATGATGAGATCGCAGTCATGAGCCAAAGTGTGGAGAAGTTTATTGCTTCCATGAAACAGATGATCTCCGAGATGGGAAATGTTTCCGGCAAGTTGAAGAATCAGGCTGACTCAAGTAAGGGTGTTTCCGGTGAGATGAGTTCTGCAGCGGGAATCCAGTCACAGTCGATGAGCGAGTTGAACGCGACGGTTGATCAGTTGTCTGTATCTGTAAATGAGATCGCGGAAAATGCAACACAGCTTGCAGGTGTGGCAGCAGATACCAAGAGCGACAGTGATATGGTTGAAAGCAAGATGCAGGAGACAGTTGCTGTTTCTGAAAAAGGACGTAAGGATATGGAGCGCGTTGGTGAGGCACTCTCAAATATCGAAGTTTCCATTCACAATCTGGAAGAGGCTGTTAATAAGGTAGGAACCGCTTCCGGCGAGATCGTGCAGATCATCAAACTGATTGGTGATATTGCTGACGAGACGAACCTGTTATCTTTAAATGCATCGATTGAGGCTGCACGCGCAGGCGAAGCAGGAAGAGGATTTGCAGTTGTTGCAGCTGAGATTGGTACACTTGCAAAGAACAGTGCGGATTCGGTAGCACATATCACAGAGCTGATTACTGAGATCAATAATCTGGTAGAAGATGCCGTCAGACAGGCAGGAAACAGTGCACAGGATATTTCCGGCAGTGCAGAGCTGATCCATACGGCAGTTGATACATTTGATACGATCTTTAAGAATATCCAGGAGACAAGCGCACTGATCGGCAATGTGGTTGATAAGATCAATCAGGTAGATCAGGTTGCTACGAATGTTGCAGCTATTTCGGAAGAGCAGGCGGCAAGTTCCGATGAGATCCTTGCAACATCAGAATCCATGTTACAGCAGGCAAAGAATATTTCAAAGAACAGTGACCAGGTAGAACAGGAAGCAGATAACCTTGCTGTTTCTGCAGATCAGCTTGCAGATCAGGTAAAACAGTTCCGGATATAGAGAGGAGATCGTGCGATGAAGAAATTAATAAGTACTATCATGTGTCTGGCATTGCTCGTAGGATGCCTTGCCGGATGTGGTGGAAATACACAGACAGGCGCAGCTGATGGAAAAGGTTTAAAAATGCTGCTGTCGTTATCACAGGCGGATACCTTCCGAAATGTACTTGTGGCGCAGGCGCAGCAGACTGCGGAAGAGTGTGGGGTACAGTTGGATGTGCTAGATGCGGACAATTCCATTGAAAATCAGGTGGAGCATATCAAAAAGGCGGTCAGTGAGAATTATGATGTGATTTTATGCGGACCGGTTGATGCTGATACGGCATTCGAATTAGAAGCGCTTGCAGGTGATATACCAATCGTATTTTTTAACAGCTGCCCGGATGAGTCGAGACTTCAGGCTGGGAAATATATTTATGTTGGATCGGATGAATATGTGGCAGGACAGTATCAGGCAGAGTACATTCTAGATAAATTTGCTTCTGCGGATGAGATTAATGTGGTGTTGTTAAAAGGACCGAAAAAACATTCCGCGACAAAAGGAAGATCTGAGTCATTAAAGGATACTTTAAATGCATCAGGGAAAAAGATCAATTATGTCTTTGAAGATAACGCCGACTGGGAGCAGGATCGTGCGAAAGAGATGTTCAATATATTTTTAAAGACAGGACAGAAGTGTGACGTTGCTGTCTGCAACAACGACTCTATGGCACTTGGTATCATTGATGCCTGTGATGCAGCAGGAATCAGTGATGTGACGGTACTTGGAATCGATGCAACTGCAGACGGATGCAAAGCGATTGAAGATGGAAAGATGGACTTTACCGTATACCAGTCCGCAGTTGGACAGGGTGAGAGTGCTGTTTATGCAGCAATCGCACTTGCAACCGGAAAAGATGTCACGACCTTAGAGGGTGCTACGGAAGATGGTTTATATGTCTGGGTACCATTTGAAAAAGTAGACAGCTCCAATGTCAAAAATTATGAATAGAAAGCGGGTATAAAATGGAATATACACATGTAAAACATACGTTTTTACCTGTATACAATGAGGAATCCAGGATATTGATCCTGGGTTCCTTTCCGTCTGTAAAGTCGCGGGAAAACCAGTTCTATTACGGGCATCCGCAAAACCGGTTCTGGAAGGTGATTGCAGGGATTTTCAAGGAACCTCTGCCACAGACGATCGATGAAAAGAAGGATCTTCTGCTAAGACATCGCATAGCAGTGTGGGATGTGATCGATTCCTGTGATATCGTTGGATCTTCCGACAGCTCCATCAGAAATGTGGTGCCAAATGATATGAATCTGATCTTATCAAATGCAAAAATACAGGGAATTTTTGCAAATGGTGGAAAAGCACATCAGCTTTTTGTAAAATACTGTCATAAAGAGGGAATGCCGCCGCTTGGAAAACTGCCGTCCACAAGCCCCGCAAATGCGGCGTGGAATTTAGAGCGGCTGACGGCGGAATGGAAAACAGCATTTGAAACATATTTAGAAATAACAGAACAGGAGAAAACATTTGAAAAAAGAAGAAATGACAACGGTTGATTTCCTGCTTGAAGCAGTGGGAATCGTGGCTGCACTGGTCTATCTTGGACTGCAGATCTACTATGGAATCGTATATGGAGTATCATTTACCGGGATTATTTTAAATGCGGCAATCCTGATCCTCGTGTATATTGGTCTGACACTGCTTGCACATTATCCGGAGAGAGTAAATAACTTACCGAAAGAGATATGCAGTGGAAAAATAAGAATCTATACGATCCACATGGTGCGTGCAATTAAGCTGATTTTTGTACTCAGTCTTTTATTTACCAGTATCTGTGATGTCGCCGGAGTGCAGATCAATAAGGGATACAGTCTGGTGACGGTGGCGCTGATTGCTGTGGTGACGGTGGTGTATGAGGGGAAGATCATTAAGCTGCTGCGTGGGAAAAAATAAGCATATATTATAAAGAAAAGACGATTCTGAGTGGAATCGTCTTTTCTTTATATATAGTGATCAATGTCTGCGGAGTAGGCATTTTGTGTATTATATTACTTCGTATCAACCCGTCCAACCAGATAATCAATTGAGCAGTGATAAATATCTGCTAACTTTATGAGAATGTCAATTGGAAAATCACGAAGCCCTTTTTCATAACGGGAATAAACATCCCGGTGCAGATCAAGCATGGCAGAGATTTCTTTTATAGTAAGATCATTGTCTATTCTTAAGTCCTGAATTCTTTGAAACTTCACGTGAGTGTCTCCTCTAACTTAATAGACAAATTATAATCAAAATGCTATAATTTAATTCATAATAAGACCGTTTGGTCGTATTAAGAGAAATGAGATATCTGCGAAAGGAGACCAGTTATGAAAAAACGAATGATCGCATGGCTGCTTTGTGCCTGCATGACATTGACCGCGGCACCGGAGATGCTGCTGGCGGATGTGGCAGGGAATGCACAGCAGACACAGGAAGAAAACAGTTTCAGAGAGAAAGGGACTGTGGAAACACAGACTGCAGAACAGGATGATGAAAAGTCGACAGTGACAGAGAAAAAAGAAACAGACCAGGCAGATGAAGAAGATCATAATGCCGGACATCTGGCAGAAGAAGAGTCTGGGGCGGTTGAGACGGAGATTGTTACGGAAGAGGCAGAAGAGCCAGAGACGACGATCGTCACGGAAGAGACAGAAGAGCCAGAAACGAAGGTTGTTACAGAAGAAACAGAGGAGACTGAAACAGAGAATGTCACAGAAGAGCCAGAACAGGCTGAAACAGAGAACGTTACGGAAGAAACGGAGCGTACAGAGGAGATTTTAAAAAGGGCATTATCAGGTGATGAGATCAGCCGTATCGACTGGGTACAGGAACTGGTAACATTATTTGATCTTACGGTAGATGAGGACAATTATCCGGATAATTATTACAGTGACATATCAACGGATGATTCGTTTTATCGTGATGTGATGGTGGCATGCGAGTTCGGAATGATCGATCTTGAGGCAGGAGAAGAATTTCGACCGGAAGATGCAGTGACACGTGAATTTGCAGCGCAGACCATGAATGCGATGCTTGGTTTTGTGCCGGAAACAGACAGTTATACTTATCAGGATACAGCAGATGTTACATATAAGGAAGCAGCACAGATCGCAATCGACAGAGGATGGGTTACGGTTGCTGCCGGTAAATTTCTCCCGGAACAGTCACTTACCACGGAAGAGCATGATGCAATGATCGCGGATGCAAAAAAGGTTTTGGCAGATGCGCAGATAGAGACCGGAAAAGAAAATACCTGTACATTTGCGTCCGGAGTAGTTGTTGTACCAAAGGGAACAGCCGTATCTATTGATGTGGATGGAATAGTTATGATCGAAAACTGTCCGGTTACGATCAAACAGGGAACAACATTTGCCGTGTATGTTAACGATATTGTCATGGCATATAAGGCAGAAAGTGTACGGACAGACGGAACTACAACATATATTACAACCTCAGATGCGGATGATGGCGCGGTTTTAAATGTTGACCAGCAGGGCGAACTGGATGTTGACATGACGGAATTTATTCCGGCAGATGAAGAAACATATGTGGTAAATGGTGTTACAGTCACAGAAGGTATGACAAGGGGGATATCCTATAAAAACAATACCCTGCGTGCAGATAAAACGATTTCCGTCTCAGATGATGTCACAGCGACAGTAAGTGTTGTGATTTCAAACATGAAAGTAAATTACAGTCTGAATAATAATGACTATTATTTTTCAGTCAGCGGAGATATGGAATACTCCTGCAATGTAAAAGGGGATGCATTTAAAGATATTAACCACACACTGACGTTAGGGGCAGTGCCGCTCGGCGGTGTTGGTATGTTGACACTGGCAATGGAATATAATCTTTCCGGGGAAGCAACGCTTACCGTGGAAAAGGAATTTGAAGCCGGATTTGCGTATTCGGACGGATTCCGTATAGTTGGAAACAGTCATAAAAAAGGATTTTCCTTTTCAGCAGAAGCAGATCTGACCACAGGTATTGTACTCTCTGCAAAAGCAACGCTCGGAATTGTCAGCGGAGATATTTATGCAAAAACCGGTGCACGTATGAACATCAAATACGTAAGGTACAGTTCCGGAACACCGACATACTGCGCGTCACAGGCTGCATATCTGTATGCATCGGTGGGGGCAAGTGCAAAGATCGGAGTTGGTATTGCATCAAAGACCTTTAGCAAAAGTATAGAGATCTGGGGAAAGAATAACAGTCCGGTGCGCGTGTACTATCATATTGAGGACGGTGTACTTCGGACATCATGCACGCGTGGAAAAGAATTTGCCGCACAGGGAGGCTGGACAAGTTATTGGACATCTCCAGGTTCGAGATATTTCAATCCGGCGGGCGTAGGAAGCTATTTTGATGCGGGAGCAGGTGCCGGCGGTGCGATCGTACCGATTTATACCTATACACTCGATGATGCAAACAGGGCTACGATCACAGGATATAGTGGAAATGCGACGGCACTTTATATTCCGGATGAGATTGACGGGCATGAGGTTGTTGCAATCGGAGATAGGGCATTTCAGAACCGGACGGATTTGCGAACGGTGATGATACCGGATAGCGTGACGAGGATAAATATAGGTGCATTTTCAGGGTGTATTAATTTGGCAAACATAACGTTGTCAAAGAAAATTGAAAAAATAGGAGAAAATGCATTTTACAACTGTGACAGTCTGCAAAGTGTAGAAATACCTAAGTGTTTAAATGATGTTTACGCAAGATATGATTCAATAGATATACCAAATGGTGTATTTAATGAGTGTAGCAATTTAAAGACGATTATATTTGAAGAAGGAAGTACAGTTATAGCGGATGCATTGTTTCGGGGATGTGATGGACTGGAAAGTGTTACAATTCCCAATACAGTTACACAAATTTACGGCTATGCGTTCGCAGACTGTAAAAATTTAAAAAATATAAATATTTCAGATAGTGTTACAGTATTAGAGGAGAATGTATTTCAAAATGATACTTCTATTACAGAAATTAATCTGCCAGACAGTATAACAGCATTGGGAAGAGGAGCATTTAGTGGATGTAACAGATTAAAAAGTATAGTTATTCCAGACAGTGTAACCAATATAGGTATAAGTGCATTTTCTGAATGCAAAAACTTAGAGAGTGTGACATTATCAAAAGAATTAGAAAAGATAGGAGAAAATGCATTTTACAACTGTGATAGTTTGCAGAGTATAGAAATACCAAAGAGTTTAAAGGATGTTTATGCGACATATGATTCAATAGATACCCCAAATGGTGTGTTTAACGAATGTGACAATTTAAAGACAATTGCCTTTGAAGAAGGAAGTACAGTTATAGCAGATGCATTGTTTCGGGGATGTGATGGATTAGAGGAAGTTAAAATTCCTAAAACGGTAACTGTGATAAAAAATCATGCTTTTAATGAGTGTATAAAATTGAAAGCAGTAGAGATTTCAAATGGGATGAAAGAAATTGGGGACAGTGCATTTTCTGAATGTTCAAACTTACAGAAGGTGATTCTTCCAGATACCGTCAATTCAATGGGAACAAATATTTTTTATAATTGCATTAATTTAACAGAGGTGCATTTGCCAAATATTCGTCAGAATATTACTGCAAATACATTTTATAATTGCAAAAAGTTAACCACCATCAACTTCCCATCCACCCTGACCACGATCGGGAACTCCGCGTTTTCCGGCTGTGAATCTTTGCCGGAAGCAATACTTCCATCCGGGGTGGAAAAAATAGAAAGCAACGCATTTAAAAACTGTAAAGCCTTGAAAAAGGCAGCGGTACCGGATACCGTTTCGTCTATTGGAAGTTCTGCATTTTATGGATGTGAAGCCCTGACCGATATTACATTAGGCAGCAAATTAAAGAAAATTGAGAGCCAGACATTCTACGGCTGTATAGTTTTGCCATCCATCGTGATCCCTTACAATGTGACCACGATCGGTGACAGTGCATTTGTCAATTGCACGAAGCTGACGCAGATCACAGTCCCGCGCAACACAACTTCGATCGCATCAAATGCATTTTCCTATCCAAAGAAAATGACGATGTACGGTCCGTCTGATTGCTATGTCCAGACTTATGCGAGCGGAAAAGGAATCAAGTACGTCACACAGGATATTCATGCAACCTCAGTCAGTCTGGATAGTACAGAAAAAACGGCGGAGCGCTATGACGATTTCCAGCTGACAGCGACGATCGCACCTTTGAATTTCACAGATGCAGTGGTATGGACAAGTTCCAATGAAGAGGTTGCTACTGTTTCGGATACCGGATATGTGGAGATCTGTGGTGTTGGAACAGCAGTTATTACAGTAACGGCTGGAAATGTAAAAGCAGTCTGTAAGATAACCGTACCGCAGCTGATAGACTGGATCGAATTTGATGAGGATGAGATCGAATTGAAAGCTGGTCAAACCTATCAGTTGAAACCATATATTTCACCTTCGGATGCCACAAATAAAAAACTCAAATATACTTCTTCTGATACGAAAGTGGCAGAGGTTTCTGCAAGCGGACTTGTCACTGCAAAATCGGAGGGTGAAGCAAAAATCCGGGCTGCGGCAACGGACGGCAGTGATGAATATGCAGTCTGCTATGTGACTGTCACCGGAAAGGCGAAAGTAACAGGAATAACTTTAGACAGGACATCAGCAGAGGTAAAAAGAGGAGAGAAGCTCACCTTAAATGTAACTGTATCACCGTCTTATGCGTCCAACAAAAAGGTAGTCTGGAAATCGGCAAATACAAAGATTGCCACCGTGGATGCCAACGGTAGTGTGACAGCAAAGGCACCGGGCCGAACGAAGATCACGGTGACTTCGTCTGAAAACAGCAGTTATCAGGCATCCTGTACGGTTACAGTACCATATAAAATTACCTACAAACTGAATAAAGGTAAAAACAATGCCTCGAATCCGTCAACTTATTATGGAAAGAAAGTAACGCTGAAAAATCCGTCACGCAAAGGATACGCATTTGCAGGCTGGTATACGGATGCAAAATTTAAAAAGAAGATCACAAGTATCAGCAGCAGCGCAAAATCCGAGTACGTTTTGTATGCAAAGTGGACAAAAGTAAAAGTGGCGAAGGCTTCTCTTACGTCTGCGAAAAACAGCAAGAGTAAACAGATCTTACTGAAATATAAGAAAGTATCCGGCGCAAAAGGTTACGAGATTTCTTACAGTACGGATAAAAAATTCAAAAAAGTGGTCACAAAGAAAAATACGGCGAAGACATCCTATACCATAAGTAAACTGAAAAAAGGAAAGATATACTATGTGCGCATCCGGGCTTATAAAATGGATTCCACGGGCAAAAAAGTGTATGGAAAATATTCATCCATGAAAAAAGTTAAGGTCAGTAAATAGAAAAATTTAAAGTGTGTAACTGTCAGAAAATGACAGGGAAGACAGTGTCCGGATTGATATTCAGCCGGACACTGTCTTTCTTTAAAAATAGCAGCTTGTTTTGTTACTGTTCGCTCGGCACCTGAATACTTTGCTGTTCAGGCGCGTATGAACGTGATGTGGGGGTGAGCAGCCCCTTTTGCGAAGCAAAACTTTACATGGGGCTGCGAAGTTACAGTCCGCAGGGTAACCTGTGAACAGTAACTTGATTTTTGTACAACCTGCACAAGAAATTTCAAATTGGTTGCATACTAAGGATGACGTATGATAAAATAACTCAAAGCATATTTCTACGATGCAGACATCTATCCGGTGCTATAATTACGAATCCGGCAATTCTGTCTGTATGACTATCAGGATGTATATATCCGTCTAAAATTCAAAAAAACATTTCAGAAATCTATGCTTTTTATCCACAGAAATGAAAAGCAGGAGATCTGGATGAGCCTCCTGCACACAGGAGGAACTGAATATGAAGAAGAGTGAGCAGGTATCAGAAAAGACGCCGACAGCCAACCGTCAGTACAAAGACACTGTATTCCGCATGCTGTTTTCAGAGAAAGAAAATCTCTTATCCCTGTACAACGCAGTGACCGGAAGCCATTATCAGAATGCGGAAGCCCTTAAGATCGTCACGTTGGAAAACGCAATCTATATGGGAATGAAAAATGATCTGGCATTTATGTTAGAGACGAATATTTATCTCTATGAGCATCAGTCGACGATCAATCCCAATATACCATTGCGGGATCTGATCTATATTGGAATCGAGTATCAGCAGTATCTGAATGATAAGTCACTGTATTCGTCAAAGCTGCAGAAGATTCCGGCACCGAAGTTTATGGTGTTTTACAATGGAACCGATGACGTAGAAGACCGTATGGAACTGAAACTTTCATCAGCATATGAGCATCTGGCTGGAGAGCCGGATTTAGAGTTAAAAGTTCTGATGCTGAATGTGAACGAAGGACACAACAAAGACCTGATGGAACAGTGTCAGACATTGAAGGAATATGCCATTTATGTTGCGAGAGTCCGAAAATATGCATCAGCGCAGAATCTGAATGATGCAGTTGAAAGGGCAATCACGGAATGCATCAAAGAAGGAATCTTAGTCGATTTCTTGCGGAAGAATCGCTCGGAGGTAAAGATGGTAAGTATATTAGAGTATGATAAAGAGTGGGAAGAAAAGAAGCTCCGAAAGGCAGAATATGAAGCTGGTAAAAGTGATGGGATCGAGATTGGAAAAAGTGAAGGAATCAAAATCGGCAGAGAAGAAACTCTAGCAGAAATGATTTACAATATGAAGCAGCATGGTTATTCCATAGAGAAAATGGCAGATATAACAGGAAAATCTGTCAGACAAATAGAACAATATTTACAGTGTAACAGACAGTAAAGACATTATATAAGGCAAAAAGACGATTCTGACAAAAGGAATCGTCTTTTTGCTTGTAATCTGGAAAAGCTGTGATATAATACAAACAAAAGTTAGATAACACTAACAAAAGTAAGAAAAGACTTTAAAACCATTCAGAATAGATAAGGATATAAGAACAATTCTGTAATGGGAAAGGGGAACATATGTCAGAAGAAGAAAGAAAATTTTTGGAAATTGTTGATCTGAAAAAAGGGTTTGGAAGCGGGGAAACCCGACAGGAAGTACTTCGGGGAATGAATTTTTCCGTGGCAAAAGGAGAATTCTGTGTGCTGCTTGGACCGTCCGGTTCCGGAAAATCGACGCTGTTAAATATCATCGGTGGTATCGACAGTGCGGACTCCGGCTATATTTCCATCAACGGTGATAAGCTGGAAGAGCTTGGGGAAAAGAAATTAACGCAGTACCGCAGAAAGCATTTAGGTTATGTGTTTCAGATGTATAACCTGATCGCAAATCTGAATGTTAAAGAAAATATTGAGGCTGGTGCATATTTATCGGACAGTCCGCTTGATATTGATGACCTGTTACATACATTAGGACTCTATGAGCACAGGCACAAACTGCCGAACCAGCTTTCCGGTGGTCAGCAGCAGAGAGTTTCCATCGGTCGTGCCATTGTGAAAAATCCGGATATCCTGCTCTGTGATGAGCCGACCGGAGCACTTGATTACAATACCTCCAAGGAAATATTAAAGCTGATTGAGAATGTCAATGTCAAATATGGTAATACAGTTATCATGGTTACACATAACGAGGCAATCCGGCATATGGCAGACCATGTCATCAAACTCCGTGATGGGGCAGTGCGTCATAACGATATCAATGAACATAAAATTTCAGCGGCAGATCTGGAGTGGTAGGGAGCTGTACTGGCGCACAAACTTGTGATGCGCTTAAAAACAGCGCAAGAATGGAGATTAGTATGAAAAAGAAAAAAATCAAAAATCCGCTTATCAGACGAATACCGAGAGAATTAACAGGAGACTGGAAAAAGTATCTTGTGGTAAGTCTGTTCCTGATTCTGATGATCGGCTTTGTGTCAGGCATGTATGTTGCAAACGAGAGTATGATGACAGCGGCTGATGAGGGTGTTGGCAGATACAAGCTGGAAGACGGACACTTTGAATTAAAAAAGAAAGCAGACGAAACACTGCTTGATGCAATTAAGACAGGCGATAAAGCAGATGTCAGACAGTATTACATTGATGAGGCAAAAAAGAAGCTGGATAAAAAGTTCGATAGTGAATTTGAAGAAAAGTTCAAAAAAGAATTTGATGAGAAGTTTGAAATAGAATTTAGGGAAAAATTTGATGCAGAGTTCCAGTCAGAATTTGATGTTTCTTTTAATGCACAGATAAAGCAGATGCTGATGGCGCAGGGACTTGATGAAACAACTGCGGGAGTTATGCTTGATACAGCAGTGGCACAGGCAAAACAGTCCGGGCAGTACAACAAAGCCTATGATACAGCATATGAAAAAGCATATCCTAAGGCACATGACGAGGCGTATGAGAAAGCGTTTGATGAGGCACATGACGAGGCATATGAGAAAGCATACGACGAAG
>OHDH01000615.1_pt1 | contig 15988 bp, 18 predicted proteins | sample 1566921 | NCBI WGS metagenome assembly OHDH01 (sample SAMEA3879585, study PRJEB24766) | human gut metagenome | biome: human-associated habitat; feature: feces | place: USA | collected 1985/1987
ACCAACTTTCCGAACTCGAACCTGAATCACTCCTACATTCAGAATACCGTCTGCAATTTTACCGACGTATTCATTGCAAACCCGGCATATTTTAACCTGAAACAGCAGGAGATCCCGTTTGAGGAACTGAAACAGTACCCAATCCTCATGCTCGACCGCAAAAGTACGACGAGCCAGTTCCTGCACAACCTGTTTTTACAGCATCAGCTTGAGCTGATCCCGCAGATCGAACTTAGCAGTAACGACCTTCTGATCGACCTTGCGCGCATCGGTCTTGGTATCGCATTTATACCGGATTACTGTTTAAGCCGGGAATCCAAAGATCTGTTTATCGTAAAAACAAAGGAAAAACTGCCATCGAGACAGATGGTCGCAGCCATCAACCCGACGCTCCCGGTTTCACAGTCCACCGAGGAATTCTTAAAACTGCTGCCTACGATCTGACACAGACTTAAGAACGGTTCCAGAATTCTTCTAAATACTTTTCCACCGTATCTATCCTGCATACCGTCTGCCTTTCCCATTCTCTTGGGAACAGCGCACGGTATTCACTCTGCAGGAAACGCTCATCTAAAAGTTCTATGACTCCGACATCCTCCACCGTCCGTATCACTCTTCCTGCCGCCTGTAACACCTTGTTCATTCCCGGATACCGGTAGGCATAATCAAATCCGGCACCAAGCCGTTTTTCAAAATATCCCATCAGGATCTCCCGCTCATTGCTGATCTGCGGCAGTCCCGTGCCGACGACAATCGCACCGATCAGCTGTTCATTTTTCAGGTCAATCCCTTCCCCGAAAATACCGCCCATCACACAAAATGCAGCCAGCGATCCTTTCCGCTCTCCCGATAATTCTTCCGAAAATGCCTGTAAAAAAGACTCTCTTTCTTCTTCTTTCATCCCAGGCTGCTGAATTAACGTTTCCGTTTCACAGGATGGATCTGACTGGCATTTTTCCAGAAAGACATCGCAGACCTGCTCCATCATTTTGTAGGATGGAAAAAACACCATATAATTTCCTTTTTTTGCATCTGTCGTCTTTTTTACATAGGAAGCGATCCGCTCAAACTCCCCTGCACTTCGTCTGGTATACTTGCTGCTCACATCATTTCCGAGCAGCAGCAATTTCTGTTCTTCCCGGAATGCCGTCTTTGCGTAAACTGCATAATTATCCGTTTCAGTCGAGAGCAGGCTCTTATAATAGCCCACCGGAAGCAGCGTCGCGGAAAAGAAAATAGTTGCATTCCCTTTGTTGATACGCTCCTGCAGGTTTTTCGACGGATCCACACAGTATAATTTGAGTTTAAAGCGTCCATCCTGCTCGTGTTCCGCATAAACGACATAGTGGTCATCCAGCAGTTCATAAATATTCAAAAAATTGCGCAGATTCAGATAAAACTCACTTAAATCTTTCCGCTCCGGGAACTCCGGTGCTTTCTGTAAAAATTCATCGAGATCCGACGCCACGTTCATTAACTCAAACGCAAAATTTCCAATTGATTCATAGATCACATATTTCTCACACTCACGCTTATAGGAGAGCAGTACGCGGTTACATTTTTCCAGTTCCCGCATCAGTTTTGCCTGACCATATTTCTTTAAAATCTTCTTTGCCAAAAGAAAATCTTCCTTATATATAATGGCACTGTACATCTCCCGGCTCCGCTCGACCAGATTGTGCGCCTCATCCACCAGAAAAATGTAATCTCCAGTGGTACCATCCGCAAAAAAACGTTTCAGATAGACATTCGGGTCAAATACATAATTGTAATCACAGATGATATCATCCACCCATGTCGCCGTATCCAGACACATTTCAAACGGACAGACATTGTATTCCTTCGCCTGTTCTAAGATCACCTCTCTCGTGATCATATCTTCCTTTTGCAGCAACGAAAAAACTGCATCGTTGACCCTGTCGTAATGCCCTTTTGCGTATGGACAGTTGACAGGATTGCACTCCATCTCCTCACACAGGCACAGCTTTTCTTTTGCCGTGATTGTAAGCACTTTTGCCTGATATCCGTTTTTACGCAGAAGTTCAAATGCTTCCCGCGCCACCGTCCCTGTGATCGTCTTTGCCGTCAGATAAAAGATCTTGTCCGCTAAATCCTCCCCTACCGCCTTGACCGCCGGAAACACGGTCGATATTGTCTTTCCTGCTCCGGTCGGCGCCTGGATAAAAAGATTCTTCTTTCTGCTGATCGTGCGGTACACACCGGCTGCTAATTCCTTCTGCCCTTCCCGGTAGGAAAATGGAAACTGCAGCGGTTTGATGGATGCCTGACGCAGTTTTTTCCATGCGAACTGAAAATCAGCCCATTTTTTGTACTCGGTGATCAGCTTCTCAAACCAGACCGCAAGTTCCTCAAACGTGTAATCATAATGAAAATACCGGATATCCTCGGTATCTAAATTACAGTACGTCATCTGCACTGAAATAGTGGCAAGATCATGCTGCAGGGCATAGATATAGGCATAACACATCGCCTGTGCACGGTGTACACCGACCGCATCATCTAACAGATCAAGTTTCATGTACATACCCTTAATCTCGTCGATCGTGACTTTGCAGTCTTCTGGCATCGTCATGTGATTAAAATTATCCGCAAATGTGATCTCTTCCTCCGCGCTCTCGATCAGAATCCCGTCCGCACGTCCCTCGATCACAAGCTGGTACTCGTCTTCCTCGATTGCAATTTTCAGTGGAACCTCCGCATGGTAATTGCTGCCCATCCGCTTCTGGATCTTTCTGTGGATCCTTCCCCCGGCAAGCATCGCCTCCGCAGAAGCACCGCGTCCATGGCGGTTGTCGATATCGCCCTCCCGCAGGATAAATTCGACCAGATCACGGACCGATATTTTTATGACACCTTTTTCGTTCTTTTCAATCTTTTTGCTCATATATGAATTATAGCACAAAAAAAGACTGATTCCACATACCTTTCCAGATATATAAATCAGTCTTTTCATCTATCCCTTTATCTTCTGTTATACATCGTCCCATAAATCATGATCTATGGGCAGCATCTCTGCTTCAGGCTATTGCATATTTTCCAACAACCTGTTCAAAACGTGCATCCTTTTCGCCATACTTGATCGTAAGTTCCTTGCAAACACCTAAATAAAGCATTCCAAGCAAAGATTTTGCATCAATGACTGCTCTGCTGTAACATACATCAATTTCAAAATCACATTTTCCGGCAGCATTCACAAAATCCTTTACTTCCTCTGTGTCAGATAATTTGATTTTTCTTTCAATCATTCGACTCATTCCTTCCTACATCGAAAACAAAAAACATTATTTTTTCTTATCAGTTTGCTGATTATTGCACATTTTTTTTCATTTGTCAATTTATGAAAAATCCCTGATATTCCTTGATTTATCAGCAAAATGACAATATTGGATTTTATTTCGACACGGTATGACAAATTTTTAACATGTATTTTTCTCTCTTGTAAAAAAAGCATATTTATACTTGTGCAAAAATACATGATTTACCCTTTTTTTTACCTTTATTTTTAAATTCTTCACAATTTTTTTCAATCGGTTGCGCATCCATATTTTCCATAGATCATTAGAAAATCCTTCTTATCGCCAGAATTTCGCGGTAGGTGACAGGCGACGTGTACTTGATGCCGGTACTTGGAGAACTTGCATGAAGCAGCGTATTATTTCCTGCATAAATTCCCACATGTCCGCTGTAACATACGATATCTCCAGGCTGTATCGCGTCTAAGCTGACACCATATCCAACACTGCGCAGTGCACTTGAAGAATGGGGCAGACTGATTCCAAACGCCTGATATACGCTCATCACAAATCCGGAGCAGTCCGCTCCCTTTGTAAGGCTGGTACCGCCCCAAACATAGGGATTTCCCACAAACTGAGCTGCATAGTTCACGACTGCCTGTCCATTGGAAACTGTTTGCGGTTTCGCTGTTGTATTACTGCCGAATGAACTGCTGCTTTGCCCCTGACTGCTTCCCTGTACTTTGTCATTTTTTTGTTGCGCCTGTTGCGCATTTTGTGTCTGCTGCCGTGCCATTGCTTTTGCCGCTTCTTCCTGTGTCTTTCTCGCTGCTTCCGCTGCCTTTCTCTCTTCCTCTTCGCGTGCTTTTCTTGCCGCTTCCGCCGCGGCTGCTGCCGCCTGGCGCTCCGCCTCCTCTCGCTCTAATCTCTCTTTCTCTTCCTCCTTCGACTCTGCCACGCGAAACTCCGTCCGGACCGTCACATAATCTCCCGAAACATATCCTAAGCCTTCCTCCGTCGACACACGGTACCACCCGTACTCATCCAACACATCATAGACGACCACATCCTCGCCCTCCGGCAGCATGGTAAGCACGGATGCCTCAGTTCCCGGTTCGGTACGCACAAACAACGTCGTAGTCGTTACCGTCGCATATCGTGTGCTGACACCCCGCGCCAGATCCTCATCCCCGACCTTTACATATTCCGCTTTCACATAAGCGTTTTCCACCGAACCTGAACTGACCAGATACCATTCCTCTCCTGCCTCATCCAAAACTGTTTCCAACACCGTTGCCGCACTGTTATTGTACAGCTTTCCGAGTGCCTCACTTTCCACGGAAGGTTCCGCGCGTAAATTCACATAATTTAACACGGATGCGATACCGATATCAGCATATTCAGATGTACTCTGCGGTGATTCACGTTCTTCGATGTCTGCTTGGTCATTCCCAGCAGCATCATTGTCTGTATTTTTTTCCTGTACTTCCAGTTTCATGCGTTCTTCATTCAGCGCACACAGATCCCATGCCACATCTTCATACACCACACTTCCATACCCTGCCGCATACACCACGCTGCCATGTCCTGCTGCAATCACTCCTGCCAGTAAAAATGCTACGATCTTGTTTCTTTTTTTCATTATGTAGAAATCCTCCATTTACAGATATTTACTTTTTGTTAAGTAAATATTACATATTTATTTCATTTTGACGTATCTGCATTGTAACAGAGGATGATGTGCGATTCTACAAGTAGATATTTCCAGTTTCTATGGCAGGGGTTATGTGGAAGGGTTCGGGTGTTAAAAAATAAAAACCACCTTTTGACACCCGAACCCTTTCACACAAAAACCCGCGCATCCAAAACGGTATGTTACGTTTTAGACGCACGGGTTTTCAGGTAATATATTAATTTATGTACATTTTATGCAAATGGATTCTCTGTCGGATATGGCAGGGATGCAGGCTGATTGTAGTTAATATCTTCCATCGGAACGCCAAGATATTTGAATACTTCAAACAGTTCTTTTCCGAAATGTCCAAATGCAACAGCTCCGTGATGTGGGAATCCTTTTTCTACCAGTACGTGTCGATAGAATCTTCCCATCTCTGGAATTGCGAATACACCGATTGCACCGAATGATCTTGTCGCTACCGGAAGAACTTCTCCCTGTGCAACGTATGCACGGAGTTTGTTGTCTGCTGTGCTCTGCAGACGATAGAATGTAATATCTCCAGGCACGATATCTCCTTCCAGAGTTCCCTGTGTAACTTCTTCCGGAAGAGTTCTTGCCATAATCTTCTGGTATTTCATCTCGCAGAATGAAAGCTTGCTTGATGCAGTATTTCCACAGTGGAATCCCATGAATGTGTCTTTCTGTGTATAGTTGTATTTTCCTTCAATATCGTTCTTGTACATATCTTTAGGTACAGAGTTGTTGATGTCGAGTAATGTTACTGTATCCTGACTTACAACAGTTCCGATGAACTCACTTAATGTTCCGTAGATATCAACCTCACAGGAAACCGGGATTCCGCGTCCGGTCAGACGGCTGTTTACATAGCATGGTACAAATCCAAACTGTGTCTGGAATGCTGGCCAGCATTTTCCGGCGATGGCTACATATTTGCGGTAACCTCTGTGCTCCTCTACCCAGTCGGTCAGTGTCAGCTCATACTGTGCAAGTTTTGCAAGAATCTCCGGTTTTTTATTTCCGGTGCCAAGCTCTTTTTCCATATCTGCAACAACTTCCGGGATACGCGCATCTCCTGCATGTTTGTTAAATGCCTCAAATAAATCTAACTCAGAGTTCTCCTCAATTTCAACACCAAGGTTGTATAACTGCTGGATCGGAGCATTACATGCAAGGAAGTTTAACGGTCTTGGTCCGAAAGAAATGATCTTTAACTCGGATAATCCAATAACAGTTCTTGCAATCGGCAGGAAATCATGGATCATATCTGCACAGTCTGCTGCGTCACCTACCGGATATTCCGGAATATATGCATGTACATTTCTTAATTTTAAGTTGTAGCTTGCATTTAACATACCACAGTATGCATCACCACGTCCCTGGATCAGGTTGTCCTGTGTCTCCTCCGCTGCTGCGACAAACATCTTCGGTCCCTCGAAATGTTTTGCAAGCAGTGTCTCGGAGATCTCCGGTCCAAAGTTGCCAAGATATACGCAGAGTGCGTTACATCCTGCTTTCTTGATGTCCTCTAATGCCTGTACCATGTGGATCTCGCTCTCCACGATACAGATCGGGCACTCATAGATATCTGCTGCACCGTATTTATCTGTGTAGGCCTTTACCAATGCCTCTCTTCTGTTTACAGATAATGACTCCGGGAAGCAGTCACGGCTGACTGCCACGATACCAACTTTTACTTCTGGAATGTTATTCATTTTGTTTTCCTCCGCTTTCTTTTTTTCTGTACATACTTCATTTTTTCTATAAAAATTTATTCTCTGACATTTAAATTTTTGCCGATGAGTCCGATATGACTTCCCTCCGGCAGCCCGCCCTCGGCATGACCGATCAGCCATTTATTCTTTGCTGTAAGAAGTGCATCCTCCCCGCCGGCGTGTGCCTCATCCAACGGATAATTGGTGCCCTTCGGCAGAATGACTGCCACTTGGAATCCTGCATCGTCCACATGACATGGTGCATAATGCAGTGTGGTCGCATACACCTCCACGGCTGTTCCTGCCGGGATGCGGAATGCTTCCATTTTCGATGTCTCATAGGTAAAATCATCGGTCACATCTGCCTCTGAACCTAATATTAAGACCGCATCGGTTGCCGCAAGATTGATCTCTGAGCTGCGGTGATATTCCACTGCATTTAAAAGCACATTGTGTCCATTACAGTATCCGATCTGAATCGGCAGTTCTCCGTAAAAGACTTTCTCAATCTCCTTTGCCACCGGCAATGCCTCTAATTCTGCGATCGACGGCTCGTAAACTACATCAGATGGAACCGGCATCTTTTTCATTGCCTCCGTCAATGCTGAAAAATCAATATTCCGGATTACTTTCCCATATTTGCGGAAACGCGTATCCGTAACTTCATAAATCTGCATGTTCTATTCCCTCTTTTCTTATCTTCTATCTCATTTGCCCTGCAGGTTTTCTTTCCTGCATAAGCAAATTTTTTCTGGTATCCGGCTGTTACTATTCAAAACAGTCAGGAACAATACCCTTTCCTGTCCGTCAGATGATCTTGTCAAACAGATCTTTGCATGCCGGATAAATATTTTTAAACTGCTGGTAGCGTGCCTCATATTTTGCAGCAAGTTCAGGATCCGGCTCCACCGTATCGACCACTTTTACGATTGCGGCTGCTGCAGATTCCACATCTTTGTACTCACCACATGCAACGGCTGCAAGCATTGCGCCTCCTAAAGATGGTCCCTCTTCCGTCTCAAGTACATCTACTTTGATATTTAATACATTTGCAATGATCTTTTTCCAGAGAGGACTCTTTGCCCCGCCTCCGCAGATCTTTGTGCGCTCGATTGGAATACCAAGTGTTTTTGCCACTTCGAAGGAATCGCGAAGTGCAAATGCAACACCCTCTAATACTGCCTGTGTCATATCCGCTCTTGTCGTATCCATCGTCATGCCAATAAAAGTGGCCCTCGCATTCGGGTTATTGTACGGGGAACGCTCCCCCATCAGATACGGCAGATAGTATACATGGTTTTCGCCAAGTTTTGTGATCGCTTCCTGCTCTTTTTTGTAATCTTTGGTTCCGATGATCTCATCCATCCACCATTTGTTACAAGACGCTGCGGATAACATACATCCCATCAGATGATAAGCTCCATTTGCATCACAGAATGCATGTAGTGCATTGTGCTTATCCACACCAAATTTTGCAGAAGAAATAAAGATCGTTCCACTTGTTCCAAGTGAAATGTTGCATTTTCCATCTCCGACAGTTCCGGTTGCAACTGCAGCTGCTGCATTATCTCCCGCACCGGCTGCCACCTTCACATTCTCAGATAAGCCCAGTTCTTTTGCAATCTCCGGTAAGACCGTACCGACACATTCATAGCTCTCATATAACTTCGGCAGCATGTCGGTCGTAATGCCGCAGATTTCACACATTTCTTTCGACCAGCATCGGTTCTTCACATCCAAAAGCAGCATACCGGACGCATCCGAAACATCCGTACAGTGCTCTCCGGTCAGCTTATATGCAAGATAATCTTTTGGCAGCATGATCTTTTTGATCCTTGCAAAATTCTCCGGCTCTTTGTTTTTTACCCAGAGAATCTTTGGTGCGGTAAAACCGGTAAATGAAATATTTGCCGTATATTCTGACAATGTTTCTTTGCCGATCTCATTATTTAAGTAATCGCACTCCTCTGTTGTCCTGCCATCATTCCACAGTATCGCCGGTCTTATCACCTCATCCTTGTCATCAAGAATTACCAGTCCATGCATCTGACCGCCAAAACTGATTCCGGCAACTTCTTCTTTCGGAAAACCTTCCAAAAGTTCTTTTAACCCCTGCATCGTCTCTTTGTACCAGTCTTCCGGTTTCTGTTCCGACCAGCCCGGATTCGGGAAATAAAGAGGATACTCTCTTGATACAATATTTTTTACATTTCCGGCTGCATCCATTAAAAGCAGCTTCACGGAAGATGTTCCAAGATCAATTCCTATGTACAACATATCGCTCTCCTTTTTACAAATCACTTCATTGTGTGCTCGTGCACGTTTTATTTATCATACATCCGGGATGACCATTTTGCAATATACTTTTTGTACATTTTTTCATATTTATTTTTGTTTACATTTACTTATACGTTCATTTTTCACATTATTTCAGCCATCTGCACTTCCATCCGATTCGTAGAACACTTCTTTTTCCTGTTCCCATCTATGTGCACATGCACACAAGTTGACAATGTATTGTTTTTTATGTTATCTTTATTTGTATGAATGATGTTGGCATCAAAGTGAATCAATTGAAATAAAAAGGGGTTTTTCTATGGCTACCATGAAGGAAATTGCAGAGCTTTCCGGTGTTTCACGCGGCACTGTGGACCGTGTGTTAAATCACCGCGGCATTGTCAACGCCGAGACAGAACGGAAAGTTTTAGAAATTGCAAAGCTTTTAGACTATCAGCCAAACAAGGCTGGTATTGCGCTTGCAGCGCAAAAGAAAAAATTAAAAATCGGTGTCCTGCTTTTCGGCGCAGAAAATCCGTTTTTTGATGAGGTCATGGACGGTCTTCGCCAAAAACTTGAAGAACTGTCCATTTACGGATGTACCGTGATTGAACGCCGTATTTCTTTTGATTTACAAAGTCAGCTTCAGACGATCGATGAACTGCTAAAAGAAGAGATCCATGGACTGATCCTCTCTCCCTACAATGATCCTGCCATACAGGAAAAGATAGATTTGCTCTGGGAAAACGGCATCCCCTGCATTACGATCAACACCGACATGCCTGATTCGAAACGGATTGCCTATGTCGGCAGCGACTACCACAAATGCGGGCAGACCGCCGCAGGGTTATTACATCTGTTTTCCGGAGATTATGCAAGTGTCGGTATCGTGACCGGCTCTCACAATGTTCTCTGCCACGAAGAACGTATCAGCGGTTTTACCTCCCATCTTCATACAAAGCATCCAAATATCCGCATTGTGGATGTCGTGGAAAATGGCGATGATGATTATAAGAGTTACGAAGTAGTTTCTGACCTCTTAGACCGCCACCCGGATCTGTCTGCACTTTATTTTACAGCAGCCGGCGTCTATGGTGGATGCCGTGCAGTTTTAAACGCATCCCTGCAGCGTCCTCTTAAGATCATTACATTTGATGCTGTTCTATCGACCTGTGAAATGATACGAAACGGCGTAATCTCTGCCACAATCTGCCAACAGCCGGATGAGCAGGGTGCACGCTCCCTCTCCCTTTTGGTAGATTATCTGCTGACCGGAAAACTGCCGGAAAACCGCTGCATTTACATGGATCTAAGCATCAAAATAGCGGAGAATCTTTAAGAGATGTGCTTCTTTCCTTTTTTTGCACTCCGGTAGAGCAGAATCGCACTGATCACATCCGCCACAAAAAAGAAATGCAAAATAAAATAGATCACGGAAGCTGTCTTAGATATCTCCCCTGTTTTTTCCAGCCGCAGGGCAGCACTGATTCCGTACATGGAAGACGTGATCATCAGGAAAAAATCTCCTATCGCCAGCATCAGGATCAAAAACGGTGTGAGCATTATATTTTTCTCCGTTATTATGATAAGCGATTGAAGATAAAAAAGGAAGTTGTCCATTTGTACTATAAGAACGAGATCTTTTTGTATCATTCTTCACCTCCGCGCATATACTATTGCGGGAGGTGAACTGATGATTGCCTGGTTTTGTTATCTGATTCTAAAATTCAAGGATTCTTCGCACAGCTTCACAATACATGCATAAACTATAAAAAACTCTTCCGGTAATTCCATGCAAAACTGTTCAATTCTCTATCTTCTTTCAACCATTGCCTGCCAGCTGGCTGACTGCCTGTCGGAGGATGATCTTGCTATCCTTGCCGCTGATCTGGTTGTGCTCAGTGACATGCTGGCAAATATCGCCGCAAGAAATGCTGTCTGCGAAAAAACAAATTCACCGGATTCCTGATTTTTCAGGAATCGGCGTTTCTTTTATCCCGGCAGTTTCCGGTACCATTCGCTGTCTTTCTAAATACGAATGATAAACCATACGTTGAACCTGATATCATCGTTATTTGTAACAAGTCTAAGTTGAATGACCACAGATGCAACAGTGCATCGGACTGAATCATCGAGATTGCATCCCCAGCAGATCAATACAATTTTGATGACGATATACAGGTATGTATTTACGATAATCTTACAATCAACATTACAGAGCTGTTAAGATAAATCTGACTCTATTTATGCCTCTTCTTTTTCTTTTTATTTTGCTCATTTACCATTTCATCTATGCAAACCAAAATATACTGTCGCCATTTATTTACATTTTTAAAGTATCGCATTTTGTTTTTTATAGTAACAAAATAATACACTAGTAACACACTATAAATCAGGAATAATACCCACCTAGCCGGCATTCCTATTTCTGATAGCATAGTAACGCATAGAGTTATTACTGCTACCATCAATGCCAACATTGTAATTGCAAACGACATTACAGCTATATAATCATCCTCTAATGCCTCTGCCTTAAGTTTTAAAAGCATATCCTTATCCTCTTTTATTGGGTAAAGATGTTTTTTTACATACTTAATTTCATTCTCGTTCAAAATAAAATTTTCTTCAAGTCTATCGCACATCTTCTCAAAGCTATTTTTTTGAACTTTCTTCATATATTTTATCATTCCTTTCATGGCAACGCTATCATACTACAACATTCTTCAACGTGCAAACCCTCTATATTTTTCTCACACCATTCTCAACTGCCTATTCTTCTCCTCCACCAGTCATGCAATCCATGAACCTGCCGAAAAAAGCCTTTAAAACAAACAACTAATAAAGCCCTGCAAAAACGACTTTCTCCATATGAAATAGAAAAATACACAGTAATGTGTAACTCTCAAATAAAACATGCGGATAACATATATCACTACAATTAGTATAATATCATTGCCTGGCTATTACAAATATGTTAAAATCAACGTAATACTACAAGTTAAATATAAAAGAGAAATTTATATATTTATCTCAACAGACAACATTAACACAAGTTATACTATTATCGATACTATATTTGCAATGGCCTCTCGACAACATAATATGCTTACCCATGCAGCTGGAGGACGTGCTCTCATCTGATCCGAGCCTTACGGAAAGGATGATTATTATGGTTTCATGGAATGACTTATTTACTTTTGTCATCATGTTGATGGCGATTCTGACTTACATAGATACCCACAGAAAACATAAGAAATAGCCGTCCTGCTCTCTGGTAAAGTTTAGGAACGGCTATCTCTTGATAACTTAGTATTAAATTCGCCGGGTCGGGTGAAGTGCACTCACCTTCCGGCTGCCTCGTTAAGTATATTATATGTCATATATATTTTTTTGTCAAACAGCCATCATCAAAATGTAAAGGAGGTATACACTATGCCATTTTCAAAAGAAAACACCTACACAACCGATTACATCTATTCTCTCCCGGAAGGACAGCGTGCAGAACTGATCGATGGCGTTATTTATGATATGCACCACCAAACAGATTGCATCAGGAACTTGTTATGAATTTATCCGCAGAAATCCGTGAGTATATCAAGAAAAACAATGGATTTTGTAAGGTCTATCCTGCCCCATTCGCCGTTTTTCTGAATAAGGATGATAAAACATACGTTGAACATGATATCAGCATTATTTGTGACAAGTCTAAGCTGGATGATCGTGGATATAATGGTGCACCGGACTGGATCATCGAGATTGCGTCTTCGGGTACGAAACGAATTGATTACGGTGTGAAGTTATTCAAATACCACTCTGCCGATGTACGTGAATACTTGATCGTAAATCCACTGACCAGGACAGTAAATGTTTATGATTTAGAAAAAGAAGAACTGACAGATCTGTACAGTTTTGATGACGATATACAGGTATGTATTTACGATGATCTGACGATCAACATTACAGAGCTGTTAAAGCAATAGAATACACGCTCTGCGAACATTCTATTGTTATGAATAAATCAGGACTTCCTTCAATGGTGGTCCTTATTTTATATCAGTATGACATAAAATATGTCACGAAATGCAACACAAAATTTAAAAAGTGCCGTAAATACGGCACTTTACGAGTGGACCTGACGGGAGTCGAACCCGTGTCCAAAAACCAATCCCCTGTCCTTCTACGAGCGTATCCTATGTTTTAACATTCCCTCTGCCAGACCTGCGTAGGCACAGTTCCGGTTTCAGTAGCTTCATCGTACGCCCGCAGGCTCAAAGCTTTGCCTGCGTCGTTTCTCACATAGTCGAAGCCTGGGTCCTAAAGTGTGAGTGCTCTAGGTCAGACTGCTGCCATTAGGCAGCGTATGCTAAATTATCTTCAGCGTTTAATTTTAATTGTGGAATTTGACGCATCCCGTGCGACTCGCTTCTCCAGCTTCATGATCCCTGTCGAAACCATTACAAGCCCATAAATATATATTTCAGATGCAGCCCTTTCACACACAAGATATCATTTCCTGTGAATCAAAAAGACCACATCATCCATTCTTTTTCCATAAATTTCTTTAGTACAGATTCTTTACTTTGAAATCCCGCTCCGCCTCACGCCGCATATCCTTCTTTGCAATATCCTGACGCTTATCATACTGCTTCTTACCTTTTGCAAGCGCAATATCAACTTTCACAAGACTTCCTTTAAAGTATACCTCAACTGGCACTAAAGTATAACCCTTTTCTGCGATTTTTCCGACCAGCTTGCGGATCTCTGACTTATGCATCAGAAGCTTCTTCGGACGCAGCGGATCGCGGTTGAATATATTTCCCTTTTCATAGGGACTGACGTGCATGCCATAAATAATGACTTCTCCGTTCTCGATACGGATAAACGCTTCCTTGATACTGCATTTTCCCATGCGCATGGATTTTACTTCCGTGCCATGCAGCTCAATGCCAGCTTCATAACGCTCCTCTAAGAAAAAGTCATGGTAGGCTTTTTTGTTGTTCGCAATCAGTTTTTTTTCTGTCTTTGCCATCATGCCCTTCCTTTCTTATCCAATATCCAGCCTGTATAGTATACCCCGAAATGCCGGGGAACGCAAGATGATTTTTTATTCTTCCTCATTCTCCCGCACCACACGAAAGTCGATTGTACGCAGTATCTTGTCAGTTCCTGTCACCATGACATGTACGCGCTGTCCTAGTTTATAGCGGATGTTCGTCACCTCGCCAACCAGCTCATAAGTACTTTCATTATAATGGAAATAATCATCTACAAGTGTTGTCACATGTACGAGCCCCTCCACCGTATTCGGAAGTTCCACATAAAATCCCCATTCGGTCACGCCGGAGATCACACCCTCAAACACCTCACCGATACGCTCTGACATATATTCCACCTTTTTCAGCTTGTCGGTCTCACGCTCAGCCTCATCCGCGCGGCGCTCCATCTCGCTCGAATGTTTCGCAACTTCCGGCAGGATCTTGTCATAATGCTCTATTTTCTTTGCATTCATCCGTCCGCGCAGATTGTCCTTGATAATACGATGGATCTGCAGATCCGGGTATCTGCGGATCGGTGATGTAAAATGACAGTAATAAGGTGTTGCCAGTCCAAAATGACCGGTGCTCATGGTCGTATACTTTGCCTGCTTCATGGAACGCAGTGTCAGCCGGCTGATCAGTGCCTCCTCCGGCGTTCCATCGATCTTTTGCAGCAGCTTCTGCAGTTCTTTCGGATGCACTTCGTCCTGTCCGATATGGATAGAATAACCAAAATTATTGATAAATGTCGATAACTTCTTGATTTTTTCAGTATCCGGGTTGTCATGTGTACGGTATACAAACGGCAGTTCCTGCCAGAAATAATCCTGCGCTACCGTTTCATTGGCGATCAGCATGAAATCTTCGATGATCTTCGTTGCAACATTCCGCTCGTAAGGCTTAATCTCGACCGGTTTTCCCTTGTCATCAAGCACAATCTTCGTCTCCGGAAAATCAAAATCGATCGAGCCGCGCTTCATACGTTTTTTGCGCAGAATCGCAGCCAGTTCCTGCATCAGTTCAAACATCGGAACCAGTTCTTCATACTCTCTGATTTCATTTTCATCATGATCTTCCAGAATCTTTTTTACACTGGTATAACTCATGCGGCGGTCTACTTTGATCACGGACTCTGCAATCGTGTGATCGATCACATTTCCTTTTGTATCGATCGTCATCACACAGCTTAAGGTCAGACGGTTTTCGCCTGCATTTAAAGAACAGATCCCATTTGACAATTTATGCGGCAGCATCGGGATCACGCGGTCGACTAAATAAACAGATGTACCGCGGGATAATGCCTCCACATCCAGTGCGCTGTGCTCCTGCACATAGTTTGAAACATCCGCAATGTGCACGCCAAGCTTATAGTTATCTCCCTCTTTTGTCAGTGTGATCGCATCGTCAAGATCCTTCGCATCCTCCCCGTCGATCGTGACCGTCTGCCAGTCCCTGAAATCCATGCGTCCTGCCATATCTGCGGTGCTGACTTCGTTCGAGACATTTTCCACCTGATGCATGATCTTTTCTGAAAATTCTACCGGCAGGTCGTAAGCCTTTACGATAGACATAATGTCTGTCCCCGGATCATTGATATGACCAATGATCTCAACCACTTTCCCTTCCGGTTTTCTTCCCTCTTTGCCGTAGTCCGTGATCTCGACCACGACCTTATGTCCGCTGACAGCTCCTTTCGAACGCTCCTGCGGAATAAAAATATCTGAACCGAATTTAGGATTGTCCGGCACGGCAAATCCAAACGTCTTACTTTTTTCATAAGTACATACGATTCGTGTGGTACCGCGGGATATAATTTTTGTAATCGTACCTTCCCTGCGTTTTCCACTATTCTCAGAAGTAACCGCCACCTGAACCGTATCCATATGAAACGCACCATGCACCTGTGATTCCGGGATGAAGATATCTTCCTCTTCCCCCTCGATGCTGACAAATCCAAAACCTCTTGCATGCGCCGTAAATGTACCGATTAAGTATTTTCCTTCTGATTTG
>OHDH01000621.1_pt1 | contig 15881 bp, 11 predicted proteins | sample 1566921 | NCBI WGS metagenome assembly OHDH01 (sample SAMEA3879585, study PRJEB24766) | human gut metagenome | biome: human-associated habitat; feature: feces | place: USA | collected 1985/1987
CCGTGCGTTCAAAAACGTATATGGCATCAGCCCACGGGACTATCGTGCAAAGCATTTTACACTATAAAAATTGGTCTCATTCTCCTCTATACGCCTTTCGTTTTTCCGACATATAAAAACACCCCATTTGTCAGACCGAATACTTTCGGACAAATGGGGTGCTGTTCATTTCGAGAAAAGGTTCGGATTTTCTATTTTAACGGCAGTCCTCCCGTTAGACATTCCTACGGGTTGGGAACCGCGCACTAACAAAAGCCCCACTGGGCTGATTGCTTACGGCGCTGCGCGGGGCCTTACGGGTTGCGTTTGCTGATTTTTCCGCAGCCCCTTGGCAGGGCTTTGAAAAATCAGAATGCTGCTCGGGCAACTCCTCCCTGTTTCTGCCGCAGGCAGCGGTCGTCGTCGTTGCTGTTCAAGTCCTCTTATCCGCTGTTACAGCGAAAGGAAAAAACACTATATAAAACAAAAAAGACAGCTATCAAAAGCTGTCTCTCTTGTGGTGCGGATAAGAGGACTTGAACCTCCACCGAGTTGCCCCGATTAGAACCTGAATCTAACGCGTCTGCCAATTCCGCCATATCCGCATATTCCGTTGTGTTCCTGCACCGCAGCGCCGGGAACGATAGTTATTATACCAGATGCAGCAAAATTGTCAAGCACTTTTTCAAAAAACTTTTCATCTTTTTGGAAAGGATCATACTTTCGCATTTTTTGTAGGCAGTGCGGTTACGGTGTCGGCTGCGCAAGCGTTTTTTGCCGTCTTTCCGGCATTTGTAAACATTCAGCAGAACATTGCGTGTACTGTGCACCGTTTTGGATTTGACAGAGTTTTTTCTGCGATGTAGAATAGAGTTACTGCTTTGTTTAAAATAACATAGAGGAGCGTTTTGCCATGCTGTATTTTGAAAACGACTACTGCGAGGGTGCACACCCCGCTATTTTGCAAAAGCTGACCGAGACCAACTTTGAAAAAGTCTCCGGCTACGGCACCGACCCCTACTGCGCCAGCGCCCGCGAGAAGATCCGCGCCGCCTGCGCCTGCCCGGAGGCCGATGTGCAGTTCATCTCCGGCGGCACACAGAGCAACGCCATCGTCATCGCATCCATGCTGCAGCGGTGGCAGGGCGTAGTGGCTGCTGCCACCGGCCATGTAGCCGGTCATGAAGCCGGTGCCATCGAGTACACCGGCCACAAGGTGATCACCCTGCCGCAGCACAACGGCAAGCTGGACGCCGCCGAGCTGCGGGAACTGGTGGCTACCTTCTACGCCGACGACAATCACGACCACATGGTGTTCCCCGGCATGGTGTACATTTCCCACCCCACCGAGTACGGCACTCTGTACACCAAGGCAGAGCTGGAAGCCCTGCACGCTGTCTGTCAGGAGTACAAGCTGCCGCTGTTCTTAGACGGTGCACGGCTGGGCTACGGTCTGGCTGCCGAGGGTACGGACGTAACGCTGGCCGACCTTGCCCGGCTGACCGATGTGTTCTACATCGGCGGCACCAAGGTGGGTGCGCTGTGCGGCGAAGCTGTGGTGTTCCCCCACGGTGCACCGGCACACTTTATGACCATGGTCAAGCAGCAGGGCGCACTGCTGGCAAAGGGCCGGCTGCTGGGCATCCAGTTCGATGTGCTGTTCACCGATGATCTGTACTTTTCCATCAGCAAAAATGCTATTGCCACGGCCAACCGCCTGAAGGTCGGCTTTGCGGAAAAGGGCTACCGCTTCTTTATGGATTCCCCCACCAACCAGATCTTCCTTGTGCTGGAAAATGCCCAGCTGGCTGCACTGAAGGGCAAGGCAAAGTTCGGTTTCTGGGAGAAGTTCGATGACACCCATACCGTGGTGCGCATCGCCACTAGCTGGGCCACCCGCATGGACGAGGTGGAAGCGCTGCTTACGCTGATGTAACGCACTGCTTTATGTAAGGTTGCTTCTTGCTTTTTGCAGGATGATATGGTATCTTTTATATATAGGTATCGTTTTCGGGAGCGGCAGGTTGAGATCCGATAGTTCCCTTGTCGCTTTTGAACATTGATTAAGAAGGAAGGACATTCACCATGGGCTTTTTTGACAAACTGTTCGGCGGCAAGGCCAAGGACGAAAACACCAGCAAATTCACCAACCAGAGCAAGACGATCCTGACGCCGCTGCAGGGCAAGGTGCTGGCACAGGCCGACATCCCTGACGAGACTTTTGCACAGGGCATTCTGGGCCCCGGCTGCGGCATTGAGCCCACCGGTGATACCGTGTACGCTCCCTTTGACGGCACTGTGACCCAGATCGCCACCACCCTGCACGCTGTGGGCATGACCAGCAGCGAGGGCACCGAGCTGCTGATCCATGTCGGCATGGATACCGTGGACATGAAGGGTCAGGGCTTTACCGCACTGGTCAAGGAGGGCCAGAAGGTCACCGCCGGCACTCCGCTGCTGAAGGTCGATCTGGATGCCATCCGCGCAGCCGGCCATCCCACCGCAACCGCCATCATCGTGACCGATGGCGCGGACGATGTGAAGATGCTGGCCGAGGGCGATGTTGTACCCGGCACTCCGCTGTTCAAGGTTTAAGCTTTCATAAGATAAAACGGCTGCTGCACTCTCCCGTGCAGCAGCCGTTTTTTCGTTATTCTTCTGCCGTATTCCACGGCTGCGGGGTGCTTTCCAGCGGCTGTCCGGCGGCAAGGGCGCGCTCCATCAGCAGGGCAAGGTAGGCGTCCTGCAAGGCATCTGCCAGCGGGTACACCTCCGCCCCGCCGGAAAGATAGCCCTGCATCCTGTCCAGAAAACAGGCGATGGCAGTCTCGTCCTCGTTAAGCCCTGCCTGTGCGGCGGCAGCTGCCAGCGGGTCGGGCAGCGGGGTCAGCAGACGGCACACCGGCTCTCCGACGGCATCCAGACAGCGCAGGGTATCATCGAACAGCTCGCCCCGCTCTCCCTGCACACTGGTGTGGGTGCTGCGCAGGTAAGAGTGGTACTGCACGCCGTTAAAATCCAGAAACGCCGTGCCGCCGCCTGCAAATTCCAGCGTGTGCTGCTGCAGGGTCTTTTCCACCAATGCGCCGTTATGCACCGCACCCCAGCGGGAATCCGTTTCGATGATCTTTTCCGTCCAGCTGCGTCCGGTCACCCGCACCGGCTGCTGCCCGGCATTCAGGAACAGCCGCGCCAGACTGACCGCGTGGTAGCCGTGCGCCACCGACAGCCGGGCAAACTGCGGCGTGCCCAGTGCGCCGCTGTGCACCGCCGCCAGCCGTTTTGCCAGCGTGGGGTACAGCCAGTACTGCTCTGCCACCTGCAGCTTCGCGCCCTGCCGGTGCAGCTGCCAGAGGGCGCGCAATGCGTCCTCCTCCAGCGCCGCCGGGGTCTCGCTCAGCACGGCAAAGCCCCGGGCAAGCCATTCGGTGCTGACGGCGGCGATGGACGCTTTGTTCACCGCCACCACCACAAGGTCCGGGTGCAGGGCAGCGCACTGCTCCGCCGAGGTGCTTACCGGCACGCCGTACTCCCGGTGCATTTTTTCGGCCTTTTCCTCGGTACGGCAAAGCATGGCGCACAGCTCGAACCGCTCCGGCAGCGCCTGCGCGATGCGCCAGTAAAACAGCGACCGCCAGCCGGAGCCTACTACGATAAACCGCAGCTTAGCCATTTGTCTGTTCCTCCTGAATATGTTTTTGCAGCTCCTGTTCAAACCGTTCTGCGTCCAGCGGCAGAGTGATCTTCTCCCCCAGCCATGCGGACAGGTAGGCGGCATCGGTCAGTTCCAGCGCCCGCACGCCCTCCACGCCGGGGGCGGTCAGGGGCGTGCCATGCAGGATGGCATCCGCAAAGTTTGCCAGCATCTCCGGGTAAGGCTCTGCCTGCGGTGCGAACTGCTCGGTGGTGGTGGTCTCGGTGAGCTGCTGGCGCTCGGTGCAGCTTGCGGTGCGGCGGTAGGTCTCGGTGTCCGGCGCGTAGGTGCGCAGGGTGAGGGTATCCTCTTCCAGCAGGGCGGTGCCCTTGGTGCCCACGATCTCCAACCGCTCGGTGTAGCTGCCCTCGCCGGTGGAAAGGATAAAGGTTGCCGTGCGCTGCTGCGGGTACTCCATCAGCAGGGTAGCTTCATCGTCCACCATAAAACCGTTATACTTACCGTATGGTATCACGGCATAAATACTGGTTGGCATTCCAAACAGCCACTGCCAGATGTCCAGAATATGCTGTCCCTGATTGAGCAGCGCACCGCCGCCCTCCCCTGCCCAGCTGGAACGCCAGCTGCCGGAGCGGTGGTACATCCATGTGCGGAAGTAGCGGCTGTTTTCCAGCTGCACCCGCTTGATCTCGCCCAGAGCACCATCATCCAGTAAATTTTTAAGTTTTATATACTTTTTGTAGCGGCGCTGATGGAACATCATGGCGAAAACAAGGCCGCTTTTTTCGGCGGCGCGGTTCATTTCCAGCGCCGGTGCCAGCGCGTTTGCGCTGGGCTTGTCGCACAAGACGTGCTTGCCGTGGGCAAAAGCCTGCATCACCAGCGCCGGGTGGGTCTTGTGCGGGGTGACCACCAGCACGGCGTCAAACTCTTCTGCATAATCGTACAGCTGGTCGGCGCTGGGGCACACCCGCACCGTATCCGGCAGGGTATCCTTTGCCCACTGCTGCGCCCCGGCGCTGCGGCAGACCACGGCGGTCAGGCGCAATGCCCCCGCCTTTCCTTCTGCGATCATCTGGGCATACTTGCGCCCCATGACCCCGGTGCCAATAACGGCTGCGCGTACTTCCTGCATGATGCTCCCTCCTGTTTTTCCACAATGCGGTTTATTATGGGGGAAAACGGTTTTTCACCCCTTCAGTTTTGCTTCAATGGCGGCTTTGTCCAGCCCCTCGCCGATGACGATGACTACCTCCTGCCCCTGCGGGATGGGCGCAAGGGTGCAGCCGGCGGCGGTGGCGTTCAGCTCCAGCCAGCCGCCTGCCGGGGCGGGTGCAAAGCCCTTGACCCGCAGCACCTGCCCGCACTCCGGCGCTGCGAACAGCCGCCGTGCGGCGGCTTGCAGCTGCTGCGGGGTGAGGTGCAGTTCCAGAAAGCAAAGGGAGGTAAAGGCCGCGTGCTGGTCAAAATGCAGCTTTTCGCAGCTGGCCTGCCGGTAGCCGCAGGCGGCAAGGGCAGCAAGGTCGGCATCGGTCAGGGCAGCCCAGTCCTTGGCAAGGATTTCCCCCGGCGCAAAGCGGCGGGAGGACTTTGCGGCTTCCAGTGCACGCTCCAAGTGGGCAGCGGCGGCAGCGCACTGGGTGGGCGCTGCCAGCTGGGCGCGGCTCAGCAGCACACAGCCCGCGTTCATGGTCTCGGAGGCCAGCAGGTACTCTGCCTGCGGCGAAAGCGTTTCCGGCAGCAGGGCGTCCACGATGGCGATGACGCTGCCCAGCTGATACCACCGGTCCAGCGGGTCGTCCCGCAGGATATCGAAAAACTCGTCCACATCAAAGATGCCGCTGGGCTCCACCACCACACGGTCAAAGCCGCGCATGGCCATGGCGATGAGTTTGGTACGCATCCGGCGCTGGTGGGTGTCGCAGTCGCAGCCGCCGCTGATGGTCTCCACATCGCAGCCGGGGCCCAGCACCTCCTGCACCAGCATGGCGTCCACGTTCACCGCGCCAAAGTCGTTTTCCAGAATGCACACCTTATGCCCCTGCTGTACCAGATACCGCACATACCGGCGCAGAAAGGTGGTCTTGCCTGCGCCCAAAAAGCCGGTGATGAGATCCACCTGAACCATATCTTTTTACCTCCGTTGCAAAAACCCTCCCAGCGCCGCAGCGCCCGGGAGGGTTTGTACTCTTAGTCTTTTTTCTGGCGCTGCAATTCCCGGATGATCGCAACTGCCTCCGGCGCGATATCCCCCGGCACAATGGCCGGGCGTGCCAGAAAATAGCCCTGCAAAAGGTCTGTGCCCAGCTCGATGACCGTGCGCAGCTCGGCGGCGGTCTCCACACCCTCGGCAACGATCTTCATGCTGCGGGGGTGGGCGTAGGCCACCACATTGCGCAGGATCTGCTGCTTGTCCGGCGAGGTGTCGATGCCCCGGATGATGGCGATATCCACCTTGATAAAGCGGGGCGCAAGCTCCAGCAGACTGTTCTCGTTGGAATAGCCGCTGCCGTAATCGTCCAGCGCAAACATCCCGGAAGAGCCCGGATCGCTGCGCTTTCTCTCCAGTGCTTCGCGGTCGATGGCTTCTTCCTCGGTGATCTCAATGACCATGCGGCGGCGCAACTCATGCCAGCGGCTGTCTATATAATCAACATCCGCCTGCGTCAGGCAGGTGCTGGCGATGGAGTTGACAAAGAGCATAGCCTCCTCGGACACACTGCCTGCCCGGCACAGGCTGTCAAAGGTCTCCAGTGCCTTGGTAAAGGTGATGCGCTCGATCTCGTACAGTGCCCCCTGCTCCTGCGCCAGCTTCATGATGGTGGCCGGGGAGCGCAGGGTGGGCAGGTCGGAGCGCATCAGCGCCTCGTAGGCGACTACCTTGCCGCTGCGTGCCGAGAAGATGGGCTGGAAGCAATAGAACACCTGCGCATTGCTGAGCAGCTGCCGGAACTCCCGGCGGGTGCGCTCGGCGTAGGCTTCGCGGTTGTACACCCCGATATCGAACTTCTCCACCCGGCCCTTATCCGCGTGCTTGACCTGATACATGGCAAAGTCGGCGTATTTTTTCAAGGTCTCCCAGTCCTGCCCATCGTCCGGGTACCACGCGATGCCGCCGGAAAGGCTGATGTGCAAGGCGTTGCCGCTGGGCAGCAGCGCCACGCTCTGCTGCATGGCATTGGTCAGGCGGTCGATCTTTTCCCGCACGGCGTCCCGGCTGCGGTAGCCGTGGAACAGCACAAGGAACTCGTCGCCGGAAAGGCGGGCGCAGACCGTCCCGGCGGGGGTATTGTCCCGCAGGCACTGACCGGTGCGGCGGATGTACTGGTCGCCCCAGTCGTGGCCGTAGGTATCGTTGATGTGCTTGAGGTTATCCAGATCCATCATCATCAGCGCCGCCACGCCCATGCGCTCCGGCGCGGCGAACAGCTCGGTGCACACCCGGTTGAAGGCCTGCCGGTTGTACAGCCCGGTCAGGATATCGTGATCGCGCTCGTGCTCGATGCGCTTCCGCTCCAGCACAGCGGCGGTCACGTCCTCGGCAAGGCCGATCTTGGCGTGTCCCTCGATGGTGCTGCGCAGCATGATGTACCGCACCCCGTCCGGCTGCTGAATGGTCAGCAGCTCGTCCCCCTCGGCGGTGCGGGCGCAGGGGTTCTTTTCCCGGATGTCCTTGAGCACCTCCTCAAAGCGGCGCACGCTCAGCGGCTTGCCCTGGATCTTGGGCATCCCCAGCAGCGGGAAGAAATTATCGGTCACGAACACGCTGCCGGTGTCGGTGCGCAGCTCGTAGCCGCCGATCTCCACACTGGCCATATCCATGATGCGCAAAAACTTGGTGGAGTTGGTCACCAGCTCCTTGTTCAGCTCGGTAATGGTCTCGGCAAAGCGGTCCACCTCCCGGATGGCCGTGCGTGACAGGTGCGGAAAGGTCTTTTTCTCCTGCGCGTCTATCACCTCGCGGTACAAATGGTTGATGGGGCTGGCCAGCCGTGCCGAGACCAGCAGGCTACCCAAAACGCTCAGCACCAGCGTGAACAGTAAGGTAGCCAGCAGCACCTCGCGCACCCGGTTGGAAAAAGCCAGCAGCACCGACTGCTCCATGGTACCTGCTAGGAACCACTTTTCAGCGGCAAAAGGCGCATTGCGGTTGTACAATTGCAGCGGCTCCAACATCATATAATAGCGCTTGCCGTTCAGCTCCGCCCAGTTGCCGCCGTTGCCGTCGCTGCGGCAGTTCAAAACGCCCAGCGGTGCATCCGCCGTTACCAGATCCTCGCCGGAGGTCACGGTCTTGCGTAGGGAGAGCACGTCGTCCGTCAGCGCATCATCGGTAGTGGTCACGATAAAATAGGTGCCTGCCTTGTCCTCGTCCAGCTCGGTGAAAGGCAGCTTTGTTTGCAGATAGTCAGTGAGCAGTTCCACGCCCACCACGCCGTATACCGTGCCGTCCGGTAAGATCAGTGGCAGCGAGTAGGCAATGGCGTTCCGGTCGTCCCCTGCCAGACAGTAGGAGTCGGTGGTCCAGCGGCCATAGTTTTCTGCCGAAAGGCTGGCACCGCTCTTATACGCAGCCTGAAAGACCGAGCGCAGGATGCCGCCCTTGGTATTGGCCTGATAAGGGAAAGCGGGCTGCCAGCCCTTATCCGTGCCGATGCCCAGCTCTTTTACCACTGTGGCGCTGGCGCGTTCCAGCAAAAGGTCGTTGTTGCGCTCCGAAGGGCGGGCATCCGGGTCCAGATCCCGCAGGTAGATGCCGGGCATTTTTTTGCCCACCTCGCAGGTGTCCAGATCGTGGGTGTTCAGCATGATAAAGATGCCGGTCACCTGCTTTGTGCGCAGGGTGTCCAGAAGCTGCGGGGCAAGCGCTACCAGCAGGGCATCGCTCTGTTCGCTGCTGTTATCCAGCGTATCCAGCGAGATATCGCCGCTTTTCAGCAGCTGCTGGGTGGTGGCGGTGATCTGCTCGCTCAGCTGCTCCAGATCCTCCGCGTTCCGCAGGATCTCCTGCACATAGCTGGCGCGGTTGCGCACCCGCATGGTAAGCAGATCCTTGGCGTTTTCGTCCAGCTGTCCGGTCACGTTGACGGCAAGGATGCTGGCGACCGCCATCAGCAGCTCCACCGCCAGCACCAGCATCATGGTAGCAAAAATATTGTAGAACACGGTTCTTTCCGGTCTGTTTTTCAAGCGCTGCCGCTGGCGCTCTTTCCATGCGTCAAACATCGCCCTGCCTCCTTTCCGTCTTTTTCCGGGCGGTCAGCCCTCGTACTGCTGTAACTGTGCAAGGGTAGCCTGATACCACGCCTCAAAATAGTCGTCGGTCAAAAACTCTGCCATGGCTGCTTCCGCGCTCTGGCCTGCGGCGATGCGTTCCAGCACCGTGTCCCGGTCGGCACTGACCTGATCGCCCATGCTGTATTCCAGTATCTTGCGGACTGCATTGCCGCCTGCAAAGGCCGTAGGGGTGTACAGCTCGTTTTCGCGCACCGTTTTTACCGCACCGGAAAGGGTCTGCTCCATGGTGTCGGTCAGTTCCAGCCCGCTTGCGCGGATGGCGTCCATGTCGTTGGCGGCGATGGTCACCGGCAGATAGCCCGACTCCACCGCGAAAGCGATGTTATTCTGCGGCTCGGTGAACCACTTTAAAAAGGTGACTGCGCCGTTGATCTCGGCCTCGGTGCCGGTGGTGACCACCATGCCGGCACCCTGCTGCACCGCCACCTTTTCGCTCCCGGCAAACCGGGGCGCAGGCAGCACCTTCATCTCGATATCGTGGACTTGGTTATCCCCGGGCATCACCTGCTTCGGAAAGAAGGTGGCACTGGCACAGGAGCCTACACAGCCCAGCAGTGCGCCGGTTTTCACGTCATCGCTGAGGAAGCGGCCATTCGCAGCAAAATACCCCTTGATGAAGGGCGCATAGTAGTTATCCCACAGCTTGCGCACCACATCATGGTCAAAGTGCAGGGTCATTTTGCCATTGTGCACTTCAAAAATTTCGCAGCCCAGCTGCTTTGCGCCCACAATCATATAGTTTGCCATGGCATCCCTGCCAAACAGTGCCCTGCCGCCGGACCAGTTGTAGTACTGCTCGGCTACCGCCGTCACGCCCTCCATGGTGGAAAGAGCGCCGTAGCGCACAAAGGTTTCCTTTGCGAACCGCTGCCAGTCGGTATCGTTAAAGAACATCAGCTCGGTGGATTTTGCCACCGGGAAAATTTTTATGCTGCCGCTGCCGTCAAAATCGCCCTCGGTGATATAGCCGGGCACAAAGGCGGCCTGTTCATCCTCGGTCAGGTAGTCCTTTAAATCCACCACCATGCCCATCTGATCCAGCTTGTACGCGGTATCTGCGTAGGCGGCAAAAATGGTAGGCATCTCCGCAGAGCCCACCTTGCCCTCGGCAGCGTCCATCACGTTGGCTTCCAGATCATTCACCGTGCCCTGACTGGAGCCGGACACCCGGATGCCCTTTTCCTTGCCGATGGTCTCGTTGAAGGTGCTTACAAGGCGGTTGAAGCTTTCCAGCTGGTCGCCGTTGTAGTAGTTCCACACCGTGATGTCGGTCACTTCTTTTTTGCTCTTTTTTGCATCGCAGCCGGACACTGCCAGTGCCGCTGCCGAGACCGCAGCCGCCGCCAGAAAACTGCGGCGCGAGATCTTATTCTTCATCCCATGCCCTCCCAGCGTATACAGGCGCATTTTACCCCATACTACACTATTTTATATAATACCACCATTTCTGCCATAGTGTAAACTATTTCTTGAAAAATCTGGTAAAAAAGTGCAGATGACGAATTCCGGTCTGGTTTTTTGGCAGTTCTGTCAAAAAACACGTCACAAACGCAAAAAAGCCCCCGCCGACAGAGGGAAAAAGTGTCGGCGGGGGCTCGGGGAAATGTCAAATCAGGGGTTCAGGGCTCAGTCGTCTGCAGCTTCGTCCAGATTGCCCAGCTTCTTGGCCTGCTCCACAACGGCAGGCACCAGCATCTCGGGCAGGATCTCGTAGCGGGCAAACTCGGTAGTGAACCAGCCGCGGCCCTGCGTGGTCTGCCGGATAAAGGTGGTAAAGTTTGCAAGCTCTGCCAGCGGCACCTCGGCGATGATGGTCTGCAAGCCGTCCTCGTCCGGCTCCATGCCCAGCACGCGGCCGCGGCGCTTGGTCACATCGCCCATGATGTCGCCGGTGTTGTCGCCCGGCACATGAGCCTTCAGGGTGTGGATGGGCTCCAGAATCACGGGGCCAGCCTCCGGCATAGCAGCCTTATATGCCAGCTTTGCAGCCATGATAAAGGCCATTTCAGAGCTGTCTACCGGGTGGTAGCTGCCGTCCAGCAGGGTAGCTTTCAGGCCGACCACAGGGTAGCCTGCCAGCACGCCCTTTTCGGCAGCCAGACGCACGCCCTTTTCCACAGCGGGGAAGAAGTTCTTGGGCACGGAGCCGCCGAACACCTCCTCAGCAAAGACCATCTCCTCCTCGTCAAGGTTGGGCTCGAAGCGGACCCACACATCGCCAAACTGGCCGGAGCCGCCGGTCTGCTTCTTGTGGCGGCCCTGGACCTCCACCTTCTTGCGGATCTTCTCACGGTAAGCCACGCGGGGCTCGGAGAGCTCGGCGTCCACGCCGAAGCGGCTCTTCAGGCGGGAGACGATGACGTCCATCTGCATATCGCCGGTACCGGAAACCACCATCTGGTGGGTCTCGGCGTTGTTGGTGACGGAGAAGGTGGGATCCTCCTCGTTCATACGGGCCAGGCCCTGGGCGATCTTGTCCTCCTGGCCCCGGGTCTTGGGCACGATGGCCACGGAGTAGCAGGGCTCGGGGAAGGGGATGGGCTCGATCTTGACCACCTTACGGGGATCAGACAGGGTATCGCCGGTCTTCACCTTGTCCATCTTGCCGATGGCGCCGATGTCGCCGCACTCCAGCTCCTTGACTTCCTCGGCCTTCTTGCCCTTCATGACATAGAGGCGGCCCAGCTTCTCGGTAGCGCCGGTGCGGGCGTTGACCACCTGCATATCAGGCTTCAGGTTACCGGAGAGCACCTTTACATAGGAATACTTGCCGTACTGGTCGGACACGGTCTTCCACACAAAGGCGCAGGGCAGAGCGCCGGGGAAGGCCACGAACTCGTCCAGCTCGCCCTTCTCGTTCTCGCCCATAAGGGGGTGGCCCTCCAGGGGAGAGGGCAGCAGCTCCACGATGATGTCCAGCAGCATACGGGTGCCCAGGCCGGTGAGGGCGGAGCCGCACACCACGGGGAAGAGGGACAGGTCCTTCACGCCCTGGCGCAAGCCCTGGATCATCTCGGCGTAGGTGAAGTCCTCGCCGGAGAAGTACTTGTCCATCAGCTCCTCGCTGGTCTCAGCCACGGACTCCTTCAGGGCGTCGTACAGCTCATCCAGCACGGGCAGCTTCTCGTCGGGCACGTCGATCTCCACGCGCTCGCCCTTGGGGCCGGCCTCGAAGGCGCGCTTATGGAGTACGTCAATAAAGCCGATAACCTTCTTGTCGGCATCCCAGATGGGGGCCACCACGGGGGCGATGTTCTTGCCGAAGCGCTCCCGCAGGGTATCGAAGGCGGCGTTGTAATCAGAGTTATCCTCGTCGGTCTTGGAGATGTAGAGCAGACGGGGCATATTGCGGCGCTGGCAGAGCTTCCAGGCCTTCTCAGCGCCCACGCTCATGCCGCCCTTGGCAGAGCAGACGATGATAGCGGCGTCGGAAACCTGCATGGCCTCCATGACCTCGCCGGAGAAATCAAAGTAGCCGGGGGTGTCCAGCACGTTGATCTTACAGCCGTTGTACTCAATGGGCGCCACCGCAGTGGAGATGGAAATCTGGCGGCGGGTCTCTTCGGGATCGTAATCACAAACGGTGTTTCCGTCGGCAGGATTGCCCAGCCGGGGAGTGCCACCGGTCAAATACAGCATGCTTTCCGCCAGGGAGGTCTTTCCGTTGCCACCGTGTCCCAGCAGACATACGTTGCGGATGTTTTGTACGGAATAGCTCATAACTTGTTTCCTCTCCTTACATTTGGAATCGCGAACAGCAGTACGAGTACTGCTGTTGTCCATTATACATGAAACACCCATGAGTTACAATAAGAAATTTAGAAAAATCGCGCAAAATGCCCCGGCGGGTACCCGCCGGGGCATAGATAGACCGCTGACAGAAACAGGAACAGGGGCCGTCACCGCCTGGAACATCTGGCCTTCCGGCGGATGACAACAGCCACGATAATGATCACCGCGATGATCAGAAGAACAGGCCCGAAAAATAGGAGATACATACACAGGTAAGGACTGCGCAGGGCACCGATGAACTCCTGGAACCAGTTCTGGTCTATCCGGATCTCAAGATTGCCCTCGGGCAGGGTGTCAGATTGGTACCGATAGGTGCGCGTCCCCACCTTCTCAAAGTCCAGATTGCTGCCGGCCAGCACGGGCATGTCCCTGTCCAGATAGAGGTTAATGGTCAGGTCCTGAAAGTCTCGCCACATGGCCGCCGGGGCCAGGTAATACCGGATCGTGCCGCGCTTCACATTATAGTCGTAATCCGGATAGCCCCCCAGGCGGTAGGGGGAGGAGACGGACACCTCATAGGCCTCCCCCGGCCCGAAGTCCAGTTGGAAGGAGATGCCGTCCACGGTTTGTCCGTCCGCATCGGCCACATCGCTGTTGGTGAGCACGGCGTAGCGCCAGTCCTCGGTTTTTACCTCTGTGGTGTAATTCAGCACATATTAGTCGGTGGAACAGGGCACCGAGACTCCGTCTGCCATTACCTCCACGCTTCCGTCGCCGGTGTTGGGGGCCAGGAACATCACCGGGGTGGACACCGCCTGGTCGGTGCTATTGACCATGGAATAGGTGGCGGTGATCTCCGCCGTGGAGCCGGTGACTCTGATGTCCAGCACCTCTTCGGTCACCGCCAGAGCGTCGTTTCGTTTAAAGTTAATGGAGGAGCCTACATCGGGGTCTGCCGGGGGATCCATATTGGCGGATGCGGGCAGGGGCGGAAGCAGCAGCAGGGTCATCGCAAGGACAGAGACAGCATGCAGTGGTTTCATGATAACACCTCCTGTATCCGGGTCTTTCCCTGCCTCCAGTCTACCATGAGGGATAGCAGAAGGCAACAAAAAGGCCCCGCCGCAGAAGCAGCGGGGCCTTGGGTGGTTCAGCGTTTGTCCACAGGGATGGTCTGTTCGTTGATAGTAATGGAAACCACCTGGTCCAGGTCGATGGGCTGGTCAAAGGTCCAAGTGGCCCACCAGCTGTTCCCATCTGCATAGGTCGGGGTAAGGGTGGTGCCGTTCTTCAGAAGGACCTCTGGAATAAACTTTTCCAGCGTAACAGAACGAAGGCGCGTTTCCTCTTCCAGATACATGGTATCCTGGTCACAAACCAGCGTAAGACTTAGCGGGGAAAGCTCCAACCGCTGGGCCATAACCGTTCCATCTGACACCTGATCGGCAGGCAACGCAAGAGAGACGGGAATGTGTTCCGCTTCCACAATCTGAAGGGGAATCTCCAGGGACCAGTCCCCTTCCACCGGCTCACTCAGGCGCGAATAGTCGGCTGTCATCTCAATCATGGTCAATCGGGACAGCTGCTCCGGTCCGAAGCCCTCCAGGCAGTAGTCCAAATCTCCGTCGATTGGAGTAACCTTTCCCAAATCATGTCCCACTCCCGCTCCATCGTCCTTCAGGATGGTGGCGCTGACCACAATGTTCTGCCAAGCTGTACGGATAGCAGGTCGTACCCGCACATGGAGATTACCGTCCGCGGCAAAACCCGCCGCCACAATGGAAAACGGTGCTCCAGCAGCATTGGCGCTCTCCAATTCCGGTTGGGGCAGCAGGACAGTGGAACCTTCCTGCGTCCGGGTACTGGGCAGCAGCTCTTCTGTAATTCCGCCATGTTCCGAAGAAGTGGAAATCCGTTGGGATACTGATTGATAGCCTCCCAGCAAACGCTCCACGTCCAGACAAAGGGTGGCGTCTTCCGGCACGTTTTCCCTGCCAGTGGCAGTAAGTACAAACAGGCAGGTCCTGCTGTCCAGATCATAGGAAAGCTGCCTGACGCTGTAACTTCCGTAGGGCCAGATGTTCCGATCCGTCCGAATCAGGGTACCCCTTATCTGCGTTGTTTCATCCAACCGATTTCCATTGAGATCCCGGGCCGTAAAATAGACCCGCACCATTCTGCCGTCAGCCAGGGCTTGGACTCCTTCGAGCCGAATGCCCTGATCCTCACAGGCGGCCTTCACCTCCGTGTCATAGGGGGCCCGGCTGCCCAAATCGTTCTGAATGGCCTGCCAGATGGTGGGCCCTGCCGCCAGGGCCGTGACGGTGAGGGCAGCGGCAGCAGCCACCGCTATGATCCCCCGACGGGTCAACCGACGGGGACTTCGCTCCCCTCCGGACAAAACCGCTCTCATCCGCCCTCTGGTCCGTTCCACCAACGCCCGGTCCAGGGTGATCGCGTCAAACTCGTTTCGGTAGTCGTGTTCAAACACAGGGATTCCCTCCTTCTTCCAGATAATCCCGCAGCTGCCGCCGGGCCCGCATAAGGCGCATCCGCACGGCGGACTCGCTCTTCTTCAACAGTCCGGCAATCTCAGGGGTGGAATACCCCTCATAGTAGTAGAGATGGATCACCACCCGCAGGTCGGGAGACAGCCTGTCCAGGCAGGCATCCAGCGCGCTCCCCGCCTCCGGCGGCGGAGCCGTCAGCTCCCCCATCTCCTCCAGGGGCTGGGTCCGGCGGCGGAAGGGATTGCGCCAGTAGGAGTTGGCGCAGTTGATGGTCACCCGGCAGAACCATGCTTTTTCGTGCTCTTCACTGTCCAGTCTGGGACGCTTGCTGACCAGCCGGAGAAACACCTCCTGAAACACGTCCTCCGCCCCCTCCCGGCTGCGGGTGCGGGCAAAGGCCAGCCGGTAGACCAGCGCGGCATATTTGTCCAGCAATTCCTCCGCCCGGCGGTTGAATCCTTGAGGATCTTCCTTCACAGAATCCCTCCTTTCCCGGTACTTGAAAGGGCCTTTCACCTGAAATACGCTTCAGCCCTTCTTTCCGTCACATTCAAAATGGGCCGTAACAGCCCGACCACGTTGTAAATCCAGACAGCCTGTGCTATCATGTAGCCCACAGAACGGGACGGTGAGGCAGAAATGGATAAGCACTATACCAGCGGTCAACTGGCCCGGATCGGCGTTTTGGGCGTGGGGCAACTCATCAC
>OHDH01000628.1_pt1 | contig 15769 bp, 10 predicted proteins | sample 1566921 | NCBI WGS metagenome assembly OHDH01 (sample SAMEA3879585, study PRJEB24766) | human gut metagenome | biome: human-associated habitat; feature: feces | place: USA | collected 1985/1987
GCGGAGGTGAGGAGGCCGGGTGAAGTTGGCGGCGATGCTGTGCCGGGTGGCGGCGCGCGGCGTGTTTTCTGTGGTTAAACAGCGATAAAAGATTGAGTGCGGCGGGGGCTTTGTTAAAATAGCGGACAGGTTGTTTTAACAAATGGAGGCATTTATGAAGCGTAAGATTTTGGCGATAGGCGGCGTGTTGGCAATTATTGCGGCCGGCGGGGCGGCGTGGCTGATGCTGGCGGGGAGCGGCGAGCCGAAAACGCTGGCGGCATACTGGGACGGTGCAGCCGAAATCAACGCGGCCGACAAATCCGGACGCCTGCCGCTGGTGATGGCGGTAGAAGCCGGAGACGAAGCGGCGGCAAAGTACCTGATTGAACAGGGGGCGGATACGGACAGGGCAGACCGGAACGGCGTATCGGCACTGGCGGCGGCCGCGGCAAGAGGGGATTTTTCGCTGTTTGAGACAGTGGCGGCAGCGAGCAAAGCCGACCTTAAAGCGCCGCAGCTGATGGACAAGGCTCTGGACGGCGGCAATGTCAAAATCGTCAGGCTGCTGTTGGAAAAGGGGAGCGATGCCAATGCGGTTCTGGCGTTCAAGGGCAAGCACAAGCCCGAAGAAATGCCGGACTATAAAGACCCGCGCGTGATTACTCCGTTGAAAAAGGCGGTGGCGGTGGGGCGGGCGGATATCGCCGCGGCGCTGCTGGACAAAGGGGCAGACGGCGCTGCGTATTTTCTGGCTGAAAACGTACGGACGGCAACACCGGAACTGGTGCGTGCGCTGGGAGACAAGGCGGGCGATTTGCGGGAGATTGAAACCGGAAACACGGATTTGCTGACGTATGCGGCGGAGACGGCGCCGGCGGGAACACTGGCGTATCTGATTGAAAAGAATGCGGGCGACGTCAATGCGGCGTTGCAGCGGGTTCTGACGCACCGGAAAGATGCGGAGAGTACGGGAGCAAAGGCGGAGAACGGCGCAACCGGCGCGACACCTGGCACGGGCGGGGTTGAAAGTGCCGCCGGGGCGGAGAAGAATGGTTTGAGCGGGGCTGAAAGTGCCGCCGGGACGGAGAACGGCGCAAGCGCAACGGCGAAAAATCCAAACGGGACGGCGCAGATTATAGAGCTATTTTTGCAAAGCGGGGCGCGGCCGACAGCGGCAGCGATGGAACTGATGCTGGCCGAGAGGCGGACGGACGCTTATCTGGTACTGGCGCAGTGCAGCCCGAATCCGAATGCGCTGACGGCAAAAAACGAGAGCATGCTGATGTATGCGGCGGAAAACGGCTATGCCGACGGCGTGCGTTTTCTGCTGGAGCAGGGGGCGGATATGTGGCAGGCGGAAGCCGACGGGCGCACGGTTATCGGGACGGCGGTTAAAAACGCGGCGAAGCATCCCGAAATTGCAACGTTGCTGGAAGAGAGGCTTAAAGACATCAATGAGCCGGGATATAACGGCGAAACGCTGCTGATGCTGTATGCGGGCAGCGGGTTTGAGGCCGATTTTGCCAGAGTGGCGGAAAAAGGCGGCGACATTTTTAAAATCGACAATGCGGGCAAGACGCTGCTGATGTATGCGGCGGAGGGCGGCAATACGAAAATTATCAATTATCTGCTTAACAAGGGCGCCAATATTGCAGCAAAAGACAATGCCGGGCGGACGGCGCTGATGTATGCAGCAGAGAGCGGACGAGATGCGGCGGCGCGGCTGCTGGCGGAAAAGGGGGCCAAAACCGGCGATGCGGATTATGAGGGCAAGACGGTGCTGATGTATGTGGCGGAAAAGGGCAGCCCGGAAACGGCGGCGCGCCTGATTGACGGCGGAGAAAGCTTTGCCGCGGCAGATAACGAAGGCCGGACGGCGCTGATGTATGCGGCAGGCAGCGGCAACGTGCCGATGGTAGAGATGCTTTTGGAAAAAGGCGACGACGTTGACAAAACTGATGTTAAGGGACGGACGGCGCTGGCCTATGCGGCGAAAAACGGCAATGCGGAAATTATCCGGCTTATCCGCGATTACGGCGCGGATATCTATCTGGCGGACAAAGACGGCAAACAGCCGGTGGTTTATGCGATTGAACAGGGCAACGCCGAGGCTTTTGACCTGCTGACGGACGGTTTTATGCTGTTTGGCAGCGCTGTGGGCAGAAACGGCAAAACGGTGCTGATGTATGCGATTGAAGGCGGCAATGTGCAAATTTTGCGCAAGGTGATGGACCGCGGGCTGACGACGCTGAACAAAAAGGACCGCTTCGGGCGGACGGCGCTGATGTATCTGGTCGGCGAAGGGCGTCCGGACATGGTGCGCGAACTGATACAAAAAGGCGCGAACGTTACGGCGCGCGACAACAACGGCAAGACGGTGCTGATGTATGCGGCGGAAGGGACGGCAGGCGTCAATATGGTAACGGTATTGCAGAATTTCTGGGTTGACGCCAACACCAATATCAATATGCGCGACAGTGACGGCAAGACTGCTTTGATGTATGCGGTCAGCGGCAAAAACAGCCAGCTTATCAAACCGCATATGCTGCTGGCGCGCAATGCCAATGCCGATGCGACGGACGATACCGGCAAAACTGTATTGATGTATGCCGTGGGCAACCATGAAGCGCGGGTTGATGCCAAAGCGATTGAAGAACTGCTGGCGGCGGTTAAAAGAATTGACCAGAACGACGACAACGGGCGGACGGCGCTGATGTATGCGGCGGCAAACCCGACGGCCGATACGGGGATTTTGGAACAGCTGATTGAAAAGGGCGCGAACGTGCAGGCGGCGGACAATACCGGCAAAACGGCGCTGATGTATGCGGCGGAAGGCGGCGACATCGGCAAAGTGCGCCTGCTGCTGGCGGTCGGGGCAAATGCTTCCGTGCAGACGCAGGACGGCAAGACGGCGGCGGATTTTGCCAAGGGCAACGGCAGATGTTTTGCCGATGCGGTTCGCAAGCTGCTGAAATAGTGGAGGGAACCGATGCCGGGATGCGGCGGGGGCTGCGGAAGGCAGCGTATGCCGGGAACAGGTGCAGGCTGCCGGTGACTGGCGCTGCCGGGCGGTGCGTATGCGGGTTGTCTAAGCAGGAACGGGCACTGCCGGGATGCGGCGCGTATGCGGGGTGTCGCAGCGGGAACGGGCACTGCCGGGTGGGTTGTGCGGCGGTAAGGAAAAGGAAGAGATGCGGATAATCGGAAGGGCGATTGAGATGAGAGTGGGAGAAAGATAAGCCCCTCCGAATTCCGTCTTGGCGATGAGGCCTGCGCTGCGGCCGTGAATGTGATTTGGGGAAGAACAATTCTGCCGGCGCAGGAACGGTCATCTTTGTTTATGCCTTTGGTATAGCAGGAATTATCGCGTTCGGCAAGCGCTATCTGCGGTATGATAATACAGATACCTGCAAGAATGTATGTAAACTAACGGGTTGCGGCTGTTCCGACGGGTGTGGATAAACCTGTGGATAACTTTGTAAATGCAAAATAACACCTTGAAAACAGGTCATGAAAAATTTGAGAAAAGGCGTAAAACGGGAACGGAAAAAGTTTCTGAAAGGAAGGGAAACATAAAGCAGACGTGAAAGGCGAATGTTTTGCCGGAAGCGTCGGGCGGTTTGCCCAAGATGGCAGAAAGTTTGCCGGATGTGCAGGGGCTGCCTGAAACGGAGAACGGTTTGCCGGGGGCGGCGGGCACTGCCGGGGCGGAGATATTCTTCAGCGGCCGGAGCGGGAGGCCTTTTTTCTTATTATCACTTTGGGGACATTGGGGGTAAAAGCCTGACGGAGCGTGTCTTGCAGGTTTTGTCCGGGAGTGTTGGCTATGCGGTCGACGAGTTCTGTTGAATCTTTGGGCAGGCCGCCGTTTTTATGTCCGATGGTGTATATGCCGCCGATAGACACGGCCGAGAGGTCCAAAGCGTTGTTGAGGCTGTCTGCTTTTGCCTGGTCGAGGACGATGTCGCCGAATAAAATCCGGGTTTCAAGGTCGCGCCGGTAACGCAGCTGGGGGAGGGCGCGTCCTTTGGCATAGATTTTGGCATTAATCAGTTTTTTTACGGTGTCTTTATCTTCTTCCCGGCCGTCTTTTTTATAGCGGGCAAAAGCAGCGGAGAGTTCCGTCGGCATTTTGTTTCTGCCGCGCAGTACGCCGGGGCCGCAGTTGTAGACGAGGCTGCCGAAAGCGGCTATTTCGCCGCGGTTCATGTCTTTGAGGGGAAGGTATTGCTTCATAACGGGAAGGATGATTTTTTCAACATGGGTTTTGAAATAATCCATCAGTTCTTCCTGGCTGCGGATACGGTCAAACTTCCGAACCGGGCTGCCGTCGGGACGTACGGTATTGCCGATGCCGATGGTCCATTTTTTGCCGTTCGGGTCCCAATAGGCTCTGGTGCGGACACCTTCGCAATGGGCTATCAGCAGGAGCATATCTTCTTCGGCGGCTACAAACCTGTCGTGCGGAGACAGCAGCGTGTCGGCGGCAAGAGAGTCTGCGGGGAAGGCGTTTGCCGCGAGCGTATCGGCAGAAAAACGGGCAGCAGATGTATTGTCGGAGAAGCGGGCAGCGGACGTGTCGGCAGAGAAACGGGGAGCAGATGTATTGTCGGCGAGACGGATTGCTGCCGTGTCGGCGGCATGGGGCGGAACGGTTCCGGTTTGAACCGTATCGACAGGAGATGCGGCGCGTTTGGGGGCGAGGCTGTCCGTATCATATCCGGCAGCGTTATATGCGGGGCGGCTGTGTTCGGGGATTTTGGCGAGTGTCTCCCGTTTCGGGGTACGGGAAGAGTCGCTGTCCTCTTCGTATTGTTCGTGTGCCTGAGAGGCGGTCGATATTCCCAAAAATCCGCCTAAAAGCCAATATTTCCACTTCATTGCCTTGCCGTTCTTTCATTTCTGTATGATGATGTATCTGATAAAAAAAGTATAGCCCGTTTTCGATGTAAAATCAAGAAGTTTAATGCATTTATTTATAAATGATGATTTTTGGAGGAAGGCAGGCGCATCTGAAAAAAGCTCCCGTTGCCGGGAGCTTTTTTTGTTTTGCGGTTTGCAAATCCGAAATTTTTGATTTCCGGCGAACCGGTTGAAATTCCGGCTTAAAAGTCTGCCAGAACTTCCGCTGATTCGTGGGTATTATGGATATTGACCATCGCAATCGTGTTATAGCCGTTGTCGACGTGCAGAACTTCGCCGGTGATGGCTTCGCCGAGCGGCGACAACAGAGCCAGCGCGGCACGGCCGACCTGTTCCTGCGTAACGTTTGCCTGCAGCGGCGCGTTCAGTTCGTTCCAGCGCAGAATCTTGCGGAAATCGCCGATGCCGGAAGCGGCCAGCGTTTTAATCGGGCCGGCGGAAATCGCATTGACGCGGACTTTCTGCTGCCCCATGTCAACCGCGGCATAGCGTACCGAAGCTTCCAGAGCGGCTTTGGCAACACCCATAATGTTGTAGTTCGGCAGAACGCGTTCGGACCCGAGATAGGTCAGGGTAACGATGGCGCCGTTTTCGTTCATGTACGGCGAGGCGCAGCGGCAGGCTTCCAAAAACGAGTAGCAGGAAATGTGCATCGTGTTGGTGAAGTTTTCCAGTGTCGTGTCAATGGTGCGGCCTTTAAGCTGGTCTTTGTCCGAAAAGGCAATCGCATGAACCACAAAGTCAATCTTGCCCCATTTTTCGCCCAGTTCCTTAAAGCAGGCTTCGACCGAAGCGGAATCGGTTACGTCGCACTTAATCAGCGTCGGCGCGAAAGAAAGTTTTTCCGCCAGCGGGACGACCCTTTTTTCCAGAGCTTCGTTCTGATAGGAAATGGCGATTTGCGCACCCTGCGCATCAAGCGCCTGAGCAATGCCCCAGGCAATGGATTTGTCATTGGCGAGGCCCATAATCAGGCCCTTTTTGCCAGCCATAAGCGGTTCAGCTGTCATAGTTTAATTACCTCATCTAGTTCGTTACAGTATGTTTTTAGAAACTAACTACCCTCGCTTTTACAGAATTAAATGCGTTTTGTAAACCTTTTTTTTCATAAAATCCGTATGGGAAATGTGAAACTTTTGTAAACAAGTGCGAAATTTGGCTTGCGCTGCGGGCGGCTGGTACGCTATGATAGCGGCAATGGCGGAAAATTATGTTTTATCAGTTTGTTTTTGCATAATATTTTAAAATAATTGCGCTGAGGGCAAAAAAATGCTTGCAAATCGAACAAAAGCAGAACATAATAGCGGCAGAAATTAAATGCAAGGCTGTTTGCGGGACTTGAATGCAAGACTGGTTGCAGTAATTAAACGCAAGGCGGTTTGCTGATTAAACGCAGAATAATTTATGAGGTACAAGATGGAAAAAGACAAGGCGTTAGACGCGGCGCTGAGCCAGATTGAGAGAGCTTTCGGCAAAGGCTCCATCATGCGGCTGGGACAGGACACCAAGATTGATATTGAGGCGATTTCGACCGGTTCGCTCGGCATAGACATTGCGCTCGGCATCGGCGGGCTGCCGAAAGGGAGAATCGTCGAGATTTACGGGCCGGAAAGCTCCGGTAAGACGACGCTGGCGCTGAGCGTTATCGCGCAGGCGCAGAAAAAGGGCGGCACGTGTGCGTTTATCGACGCGGAGCACGCGCTGGATCCGTCTTATGCCAAGAAAATCGGCGTGGACATTAATAATCTTCTGATATCGCAGCCGGATGCGGGCGAACAGGCGCTGGAAATCGCCGATACGCTGGTGCGTTCGGGCGCGATTGACGTGCTGGTCGTCGACTCGGTGGCGGCGCTGGTGCCGAAGGCTGAGCTTGAGGGCGAAATGGGCGACTCGCACATGGGGCTGCAGGCGCGGCTGATGAGCCAGGCGCTTCGCAAGCTGACGGCGACGGTGTCGCGTTCCAATACGCTGATTATCTTTATTAATCAAATCCGCATGAAAATCGGGGTTATGTTCGGCAATCCGGAAACGACGACGGGCGGCAACGCGCTGAAGTTTTATGCGTCTATCCGCATGGACATCCGCCGCGTCGGCGCGATTAAGGACAAGGACGACGTCATCGGCAGCCAGACGCGGGTTAAAATTGTCAAGAACAAGGTGGCGCCGCCGTTTAAGACTGTGGATTTTGACATTATGTACGGCGAGGGTATTTCCAAGGTCGGCGAGCTGATTGATCTCGGCGTCAAGGCCGGCATTGTCGAAAAGGCCGGCGCGTGGTTTTCGTACAACGGCGACAAGCTCGGACAGGGCAGGGAAAATGCCAAGCAGGTGCTGCGGGAGAACCCGGCATTGGCAGACGAAATTGAGCGCAAAATCCGTGCCGACGCGGGACATCTGACGTCAGAGCTTATCGGCGACGACGAGGGCAGCAGCGAAACGGTTGACCCGGTAACGGGCGAAGTGTCGTAATGTAAATGCGGTGAGATGGCAATGTGCCGTAACGCAAGAGCGTGTTGCGGTGTTGTGATGCGAAAAGAACGGGCGCCGGGGTGAAATCCGGCGCCTGTTTGGTATTGTGCGAGCCGCGGCGCAGTGGCGGTGTTTTTGTTTTTATCTCGTGCGGCGGGAGCGGGCGACAGGCAACAGAAAAGCATCGTCGTTGGCGGCGCGGCGGGCTGCTGCGCCTTTGATTGCGGTATTGCCGCCGGTGCTGGTGTTGATTGGGATATTGCCGCCGGTGTTGGCGTTGATTGCGATATTGCCGCCGGTATTATTGCCATTGGCACTGTTTCCGGCGTTGGCGAATTCGCGTCTGTTTTCATTTTCCGGCTGCCGTTTTATGAGTTCCGCGATGCGGGAAACGGCGGTCGAGGCCATTTCAATTTCGTTTTTGTAAGGTGCGTAAATCCGGTTGTCGCAGCGGTATTGGATGCTTTGGCGGATGCGGGTCAGCTGTTTGTTGACGGAAATCAGTTCAAAATCGGTCAGCGGACGGGTTTCTTCGCGTTCAATCGCGGCGCGGACATCCAGTTCGTGCGGGCGGCGGGAATCATACAGCACTTCATTGGCGCGGTTGATGACCATCAGGTCGACGTCCCGGCTGTTTTGCCGTTGGAAAGCGTCAATCCTGCCAATCATATCGGGCAGCATTTTAACGACGCGGGAAAAGTATTCGTCCGATACCAGCCGCGGATAAAGCTCCTTGTTCTGAAAAATAATCTTATCATAAAGGTCGGCGCTGCGGTAGACGCTGCTCAGGTAAGCAATGTCGGGATTGACAGACATATAAACGGCGCAGGGTTTGTAGCCGCTGGCAATGGCCTTGGCGGCGTTGTCCTTGAACTCGCTGCCGGCGCCCATGGAACCGATGGACAAGATGGAGCGTTCGCCCCGAAGCAATGAGAGGTCTAAAATCCGGCGCACATAGTCAATTGTGATGCCGGCAAACTTTTCGCATTCGTCGAGGTGTCCGTTTTTGAGGTGGTTGAACAGGTTTGGAAACAAATCGCGGTGCTGGTCTTTGTCGATAATGTTAAACGGCAGGCAGTCTTCTTCGCGGCCGAAACGGTCGATAAGCTTTTGCGCCATAAACGATTTGCCGGCGCCGGGGTAACCCCAATAGACGACAAAGCGGCGCGTCTGCGGCGAGCGGGAGTCGGCGTTACTTTCCTGAAACTGCGATACGGCGCGGTCGTAGTTTGCCTGCGTTTGCGCGGTTTCGGCGGCAATGATGCTTTGCACTTCCGCTTCGGTAAAAGGCGTGCTCGGCTCAAGGTTCAAACTGCCGAGATATTCCAAAAGGCTGTCGGTTTGCGCCAGAAGTTCGTTTTTTATATTGTTTAACATTTTGTTTTTAACCTGTTGTTTTATTGTTATTTATATCCTAATTCCTGCAGTTTTCTGATGGTTTCCTCGGCGGAAGTGTGAAGAATGCCGATGCCGCCCATTTGTTCCCAGCGGGCGATGTTGGCGGGCAAATCGTCGATGAGGATGTCCTGCCGGGCGCCGAAGTTCTGCTTGTCTTTGCTCAGGCAGCAGATGACGCCGTCCTCCTTGCCGTAGTGCTTTTTGAGCCAGAGGCGCTTTTCCTTTTCCGCTTTGTCGTAGCCGTATGCGGGCAGCCCGGTCAGGATACAGAAGCCGAAACGGCTGAGGTAGCCGACGAGCTTGTCGGCGCCGCCGGTTTTGGGCAGGTCGTACCAGTAGTCTTTGGCGGCGAGGACTTTTTCCCACAGCTCGGGGCGGGGAATAGCGTGCGGCGGCATACCGAAGCGGCGCTCAAATTCGCCGTTAAAGTCTGTCAAAACGCCGTCCATATCGCAAAAAATCATCGTTTCAAAGCTCCGTTGCCGTTAAAGGTTTGCCTAAAATTCCATACGGAAGGAAACTTATACGATATTTGCGGGAAAAACAAAGGTTTTGTGCGGATTTTTCGATAATAAAATATTACGGAATGTTACACGGGGAAAAGGCGGGGAGGAGGGCAAGGAAAACTCTTGATTGGGGGCGGATGTGCGGCAGTTGGTTTTAATAGGACGGGGAGGGGCAGCGTGGGCTGGGTGGTAAATGGGGAGAGGATGAGGGGAACGAGGTTGGGGCGGCACCGCGGGCAACGAGAGGAGATGGGGCGGAGATAGGGGGTGATGAGAGGCGGAAGAGGCGGCAGCGCCACGGGCAATGAGGCGGGAGGGGAGAGTGGGGCATAAAAAAAGCGGTTGTTCCGGAAGGAACAGCCGCTTTGAGATTAGAAGAAACTTTTTCATATCAGCTTTATGCAAATTTTTTAAGCTCGGCGAGAATCTTGTCGGCGTTGGGCAATTTTGAGATTTCAGCCTTAACATTTTTGCACAGAGGGTGGTGTCTGGCGTATTCCAGCACTACCTCCGGAGCGTTTGGCAGCTCAAATATCATATCTTGGTAATCATCGCTGACCCTTCCGCCATGCATGACGTATTCCAAGATAATTTCCTTCGCATTGGGCAGTGCATACATTAGATCCTGGATTTCATCGTTAATCCATTTGTTATGTTTGACGTATTCCAAGAAAATTTCCTCCGCATTGAGAAAATCGAAGATTTCATTTTGAACTTTGTCGCAAATCCATCCGCCATGTTTGGCGTATTCCAGAAGAATTTCCACTGCATTACCAAAATTGAGGATTTCATTTTGAACTTCGTCGCAAATCCATCTGCCATGTTTGGCATATTCCAAGAAAACCTCCTCTGCATTATTCAGATGAGCTATTTTTTTCTGGATTTCGGTGCTGAACGAGCAGCCGTGTTTGGCATATTCCAGAAAAATTTCCTCCGCGTTATTCAGCTGAGTTATTTTTTTCTCAAGTTCTGTGAAGAATGTGGGAATTCGGCCTTGTTTTGCCTGTTCTAGAACAATTTTCTCCGCAGTCGGAAATTCACAACTCTTTGCCAGAGCTTGACCGCAGATAAATCCGCCGTGTTTGGCATATTCCAGGAAAATCTCCTCCGCGTTAGGCAAGCGAAATATTTCATCCTGAAACCAATAAACGAACGTTATGCCCTGTTTGGCTAATTCCAGAACAATCTCTTCTATGTTAGGCAATTTATAGACCTTATCCCACATGTTGTCACAGAATTCATAGCACATCTTGGCATCGAGTTTACCACCGTGTCTGAGGTATTCCAGAAGAACATCCATCGCATTAGGCAGGTTGAACAGTCTGATTTTGCAGTCATCGGGGATTTCCGCTCCCTGTTTGACCAGACTTAAGATGATTTCACCGGCGTTGGGTTGAGAAAAAGTTTCTTTTGTAATTTTTTTTGTTTCCATAATTATTTGTTTTTTATAGTTTGACATAATTTTTATTTTATTGAGAGGAGGATAGCATATTTTTTTGACAAATGCAGGTTTTTTTGTCTTTTTTTGGTAATATAGAAAGAGGGCGAATGTTGTGGAGATATATAGGAGCGGAATGGCGCATATCTGTCGGGTGAGAGGGAGGGCAGTACAGGTGGCTGCGGGGCGGCGGCGAGGTTGAAGCTGTGGGGCGGGGAGAGAGGGAGAAACGGGATAGGGGAAAGGCGAAAAGGGAGCGCAGAGCAAAAAAAGACCGCCAACAGGAGGTTGACGGTCTTTTTGCATATCAATGCTTTATGCTGTTGCGGTTTAGGCGGCGGGTTTATCCGCGATATACGGAAACAGCGGGTCGCCGACCGTGGTTTGGTTGCCGGAGGCGAGCAGCTGCGGTTTGAAGTCCGCAAGCGACGGTTTCTCGCCGATGCCCAGCGACGCGAGAATTTTTTGCGAAACGTCCGGCATAAACGGATATACCGCCGCGGCAATCAGGCGCAGGGCGTCGAGCGTGGTGTAAATCACCGCTTCGTAGCGTTCCTTTTTGCTCTCGTCTTTGGCCAGAACCCACGGTTCGTTGGCGGCGAAATAGGCATTGACCGCGTCGCCGGCCTTGAGGATTTCGTTGCTTAATTCGGACACGAGTTCCAGCGAGCTTTCGCCGTATTGGTAAATCCGCGCGAAAGTACCGGCGATGTTGTCCAAAAGCGCTTTGTCTTCCGCGTTCAGCGAGGCGGCGGACGGGACTTTGCCGCCGAGGTTTTTGGCTATCATTTTCAGAACGCGCATTTGCAGGTTGCCGATGTTGTTGGCGAGCAGTTTGTACCCCTGTTTCAAAAGGTCGACGCTTATCTGCGAATCGCCGGTCAGGGACATCGCGTTGCAGAGGTAGAAACGCAACGGCTCAATGCCCATCAAATCCATAACCTCATACGGGTCGACAACGTTGCCCAGAGATTTGGACATCTTAATCCCGCCTTCGCCGAGCCAGTAGCCGTGCACAATCAGGTGTTCCGGCGGCTGGATGCCCAGAGCTTTGAGCATAATCGGCCAGTAGACGGCGTGAGTCTTTAAGATGTCTTTGGCGAGCAGGTGGGTGCAGTGCGGCCAGAGTTCGTTGAAACGGGCGTTTTTGCTTTCGTCCGGAGACCAGCCGAGGCTTGAGATATAGTTAATCAGCGCGTCAAACCAGATGTAGGTTACGAAATCATGGTCAAACGGCAGTTCGACGCCGAGCCAGACGCGGCTCTTGGGACGGGAAATGCACAAATCGTCCAGCGGTTCGGACAACATTCCCAGCACTTCTTTGGCAAAGCGTCTGGGCTTTATCCAGTCCGGATGGGCGTTGATGTAATCAATCAGCCATTGGCGGTCCTGCTCGAGCGGGAAGAAATAGTTTTCTTCGGTAATCAGCTTCGGCGCCTTCTGGTGGTCGGGGCAGAAACCGCGCTCATCCAGGTCGGAGGGCTTTTTGAACTGTTCGCAGCCTTCGCAATACAGGCCTTCGTACGACTTTTTACGGATAAGCCCCTTGTTGTAGATATAGTTCAGCGCTTCGGTTACGACGGCCTTATGTTCGTCGGAAGAAGTGCGGACGAAGTGGTCGTAATCAATATCCATCTTGTCAAACAGGTTGCGGAAGTTGTCGCTGCGCATTTTGAGGAATTCCGGCAGGGGAAGCCCGCTTTCCTGACAGCTCGTCTGGTTTTTCTGCCCGTGTTCGTCGGTGCCGGTGGTATAGAAGATGCCAGCGCCGCGCATTTGCTCAAACTTTTTCAGGACGTCGCCGAGAATCGTGGTGTAGGCGTGGCCGATGTGCGGCGAACCGTTGATGTAATAAATCGGAGTGGTGAAATATTTTTGCATCGTAACTTCCTTTGCGTGGTTAATAAAAAAGACGGGTTGCCCCGCCTGATATAAACTTGTCTGACAACGCCGACGGGAGCGTTATTTTTGCTAAAAACGCCTTGCCATTCGCATCATCATGTCAATTTTGTTTCTCATAGGGAGCAATATAGCGCGGGGATTTTATTTTGCAAGAATTTTTTGACGGGGACGGCGGGGAATTGGCGCGGGAGGGTGTGGGCGGCGGGGCGGGTTTGGTGAGAGGGGGCGAGGCGGGCGCGTTTTTTTTTGTGGCGTGTATGGAACGGTTTGGGGAGGAGCGTGGAGAGGGCTGCGGCGGGTTGAGGACGGGAGAGAAAGCGGGCGAGGTACGGCGTCGGGTTCTGCTGGCTTAATCCAGCGGGCAGGAAGCGCGGGCGGCTTCCAGTACGGCACGGGCAGCGGCGGCGTTGGTGAATTTCTCGAGCGTTATGCGCCGGGCTTTGGCGGCGAGGGCAAGGCGTTCATCTTCGTGCACGAGGTAATATTCCAGCAGGCGGGCAAGCTCTTCCTTGTTCTTATACATCGGCACGGCGTCGCCGTAAGCGGTTTCAATCTCGGGCATATAGTCGGAAATGACCAGCGCGCCGGCGGCGGTGGCGTCATATATGCGGTTGTTGACGAAACCGAAATCTTTCATATCCGGGCGGTGGTCGTTTAAGACAATCTTCGCCGAGCTGTAATAACGGTTCAGTTCGGTGTTGGCGATATACGGCGCCTTGTACATTTCCGGCGGAACAATCCCCTGCCAGTTATAACCGTAGACGGCGACGGTGAAGCCCGCTTCCAGCGCATAACAAAGGCTGGTGCGGTCGTGCCAGTTGGAACCGACGAAAAGGATATCCGAGGCCAGCGCCGGGTCGGGGTCGGGATAAAATTTTTCCGGGTTGGTGAACTGCGGCACATAAACGGCTTTGATGCCGGCGCGGTTCAGTTCCGCGGCGTAGGCGGGCGAGGCGACGGCGATGACGTCAAAGTTCTGCCAGTCGTCGTCAAGGTTGGCATCGGCGGGCTGCGGGGGGCGGCGGTTCAGTGCGGATTTGGAAAGGGGGCGGGGAGCTGGGGCTGCTGCGGCTGAGGTTGAGGTTGAGGTTGAGGGAGGAACCGGGGCGGCGTTGCGGGCAGCGGCGGAGGAGGAATGGGCGCCGATTGTGCCGGAGGCCGGGGCGGAGGCTGTGTCGGTGGTCGGGGCAGAGAGTGTGCGCGGGGCAGGGACGGCGGTGTAGGCCATCGGGTAATACGCGTACAGCACATTGCAGCCGGGCGGGAATGGCGGGATAAAATCGGTATAGCCGCGCATATAGAGGTTCAACGCCGGTTCGGGAGAATGCGGGCGGTGATATTCGCCGCGGTAATCTGTGTCTGTTGTTGCGCCGAGAGTTTGGAATCCGGCGGCAAAATCTTCTCCTATCCAGTAGTCGCCGACATTGGTTTCGCCACGGTTGGCGGTGGATTTGACGACGACGGACGGCAGCGCCCCGGATTGTGAGGAGATATGGGGGGAAGAGGAGGGCTGCGAGAGGGCGGCGGTATCGGAGGCGGCGGGTGAAGATGCGGCGGCCGGATGTGCGGGGGAAACGAGGGCGCAGAAAAGGAGCAGACGGAGCGCGGCGCGGGGCAGCGTCAGGGCGTGTGGAAAAGGCGCGGTGCGGTGCGACGGCCGGGGGCAAGGCAGCGCCAGGGGACGGGGGGAAAGCATGGCGCGCAGCAAAGATAAAAAGGGGCGTTTAACCATAGTCTGGCCTTTCAAAACAAAGAGTTCTTTTTGTTTTCCTGCGCAAGACGGGCTTTCAGGTCCTCGGCGCGCAGTTTGATATTGGCGGGGAGCGGCTGTTTTAGGGCTTTAGCGAGCTGGCGGCGGGCGATGGCGTTTGCGCCGACGGCGGCGTTATATTCGGCGGCGAAATAATCGGCGACCGCGGTCTTCCCCAGCCCGGCATATACCTGTCCGAGATAGTGCCACGCCGACGGCCAGGCGCGGCTGCGGTTGGCCTGTTCCAGCAGCGGTATCAGGCTTTGCAGCTCCGCGCGCGAGGGAGAGGCGGCGAGCACGGCTTCGGCATAGGCGAGTTTGAACTGGTCGGACGACGGTTTCAAATCCAGCGCGCGGCGATAGGCTTTAACGGCGTCGCGGGGTTTGCCGCTTTCAAAGAACGTCTGTGCTTTCAGCTCCCAGAAATACGGGTTTTCGGGTTCGGCGGCAAGTAGCCGGTTCAGATATTTTTTGGCGGCGTTGAGGTTTTTCTGCCGCATGTAATAGACGGCGTGGGCAATGTCCGCGGCGACGGACGTATCGTTCAGCGGATAGCGGCGGATGACCTGCGGCAGCGGGGCGAGATAGGCGAACAGCTTGGCCTGTATGCGCTTCAGGCGCGCATCCATTTCGGCTTCGGAGGCGGCGGGGGGCTCTTTTTGCAGCTTTTCGTTAAAAAAGGCGACGCGCTCGGCGGTTACCGGGTGGGTGCGGAAATAGGGATTTTCCTCAATGCCCCGGAGGCGGTTGGAGGACTGGATTTTCTGCATGAAATCCTTTAACCCGCGGACGGACTTGTTGTTCTGGTGGAGGAGGGAAACCGCGGTTTCGTCGGCGGCGCGCTCCTCGCTGACCTGATAGGCGGTCATCGCGTTGATGGCGGAACTCTGGGTGCCGAGCACGACGGCAATCGCGGCGTCGCCCCGCCCGCTGGCGGCTGCGGCTCCGGCGGCGGCAATCAGCGAGGCGAGCGTGGCTTTTTGCAAATCCTGCATTTTGATTTTCAGCCGCAGGATGTGGCCGCCCAGAATGTGCCCGGTTTCGTGGGCGAGCACGCCTTCGATTTCGTTGCTGTTTTTGGCTTTGAGCAGGGTGCCGGTGTGGACGAACATGTGGTTCTGGTCGCCGACGAACGCGTTGAGGCTGTCGTCTTTGACGATATGCACATAGTCGCGGTTCAGCGGCAGGCTGGCGGCGCGGAATATCGGCGTCAGCAGGTCATAAAGCCAGCTTTCCGCCTCTTCGTCGGAAATCAGGCTGACGGCGGCGGCGGGCAGAGCCAGGCACAGAAATATCAGGGTAAGCAACAGGCGGCGCATCTCGGTTCTCCATATTGAGGGTATCGTAATATATAGTTTGCGGCATGTCAAACGGAAAGGGGGAGATGTTCGCAGGGGGCGT
>OHDH01000640.1_pt1 | contig 15573 bp, 10 predicted proteins | sample 1566921 | NCBI WGS metagenome assembly OHDH01 (sample SAMEA3879585, study PRJEB24766) | human gut metagenome | biome: human-associated habitat; feature: feces | place: USA | collected 1985/1987
AGTCATGACACAAGAAAAGCTCCCTCACAGGAAGGAGCTTTGTCTACAGTCTGAAACCTGCTCATAGAGCAGGCTTATTTACTTTCCGGGAAAGAATAACTTTTAGACAGCTTGGCTATGTAGTAGATGGTAGATCAAATTTTTCACTGCAGGCAACAGTAATGCAACGGAATTCACCATTGTTGCAGGCAGGATCGTCTTTTTTATAAGGCCTGACTGCACAATAAAAGTGATAAAGTTTTCCATTATAAAACACAATGGATGCTTTATGTGCATGGATACTGTCAAGTTCCTGCAACTCTGATGAGCCACATGATAACAATGGAACAGGATTTTTTTCCCAATGGATCAAGTCCTCTGAAAAGGCAACACCTTCCTGGGCATGTTCGTAATCATAACCAAAAAAGAAATTGATCCAGGTGTCATGATCTCTTACGATGTATGGATCTGATACGAATTTACAGTCCCAGTTCCCGATAGAGGAAACCGGGAGAACGGGATTGGATTCACAGCGAGTCCAATGTAAAAGATCTGTTGAGGTAGCCAATCCGGTTTGCTCAATCCAACGTTCATCAGTGGTCTTGGCATTATAAAACATATAGTATTTACAGTTATGATATAGTATACAGGCTTTATATAAACCGCCTTTTTCCCAATCAGAGCCATCTTTCCAGGAAAGAACGGGAGAAGAAAGACAGTGCCATTGAAGTAAATCTTCGTTTTTACACCAGGCAAGACCGATTTCAGCAGGCCCGGTTTCATATCCGGTATCTGGATATGAGTGGTATATCATCCAATATTTACCGTCTATTTTTTTTAATGTAGGAACAGATGTGAGCAGATCATTTTCTTTAATGAGCCAGGTGCCGGCACAACCTACACGATCCCAGTGATTACCAGATTGATTTCTTTTCAGTATGGTTGCGAGAAATGTCCAGTGGAGCAGATCCTGACTGACAGCTAATGCAGTCTGATATCCGATACCATCAAAACCTGTATACATCATATACCATTGGTTTTGATGATAAAAAACAAATGGTATATCAACAGACTGTTCATCAAAGGAACCTGGAACCCCGGAACCGGTCAGTACAGGTTGATTGTATTTGTATGGTGTTTGCAATTTCTGTAATAAATCTTGATATTTTTTTCTCATATTCAAATGAAGCCTCCTTATGATTTCCTATTATAAGAGATAATCAGATGAAAGAAATGTAATTTATGGACAAGAGGATGTAGTTTTTTATGAAATAAGCACAATGTTAGAATTTTGGTTTATAATTAGTATCGGAGGTGAATGCAGAATGAATAAATGGAGAAATATGTTTACGTCAAAATTACAACAAAAAATTTTTATATCGTATCTTTTGCTTTTGTTATTTTTCACAGTGGTTATTTTTGTTTTTTCATATGTACTGCTTCAAAGAGAAGAACAGAAATATTTAAATAACATTGATAAAATAGCGGAAAGCATTTCAAATCAAACGGATGATGCAATCGAAAATATGAACCGTATTTGTCTGCAGTTGTCTTTGGATGGAAAAGTGTACAATAATTTTTGGAAGTTTTCAGGTATTGATGGACGGAATTTTTTTGACTACAACATTGAAGAAAAGAAAGAATTACAGGAAGAAATGTTAAATATTGTGGGACCGGATTTATCGGTTGGCCGATGTACGGTATATGATCTGAATGGGAACTTTATTAATTATGGAAAATATTCCGAGCGGCTGTTGATGAAAGAAGACTTGCAGGATGTCCGCACTCGTTATGAAGAAAAAAGTGCGTTGTTAAAAGATGAGCTTCGCGGTTGTGTGCTAAGTGTTGAGAAGGATTTTTGGGGCACAGATAAGGAAGAAGAAGTGGTGTCATTGTCCCGTTTTGTGAAAAATGTTGCTACCGGAAAGATCGTAGCTATTGCTGAGGTGGATGTAAGGATCGGTGAGTTGTGCAGGGATATTGGGTCTGAAAACAATAAAGAAACTAATATTATGATTTATACGAAGGACGATCACCTCATATATGAATCAAACAGTTCCGTAGATGAAAATACATATGCGGAAATTCTGGATGGAGAGAAAACGCTTCGATTTTATAATAATATTGCAGATAGAAAGGAACTTATATCAGTTAAAAGCGGAGATAGTTATGGATTAAAAGTAGTATATGCGGAGCCTTATAGTAATGTTTTTGAGTTTTTCAGGGCGTATATTATGATTTTTATTTTAGTGATGTTGCTTGTTCTGGCGCTTACGACTTTTACCTTGTATAAGATTTCACAGCATATGACAGCGCCTTTGATGAGTCTGTACGAATCAGTCAGAAAGGTAAGGATGAATCATTTTTCGGTGAAGATAGAAGAAAAATATAACATTGACATTGTGTCTAAATTAAATGAAGAATTTAAAACAATGTTCAGTGCTCTTTCAGAGTCTGTGGAGAATGAAATTAAAGCGAATTTGCTGGCAATGCAGGCGCAAATGAACCCGCATTTCATTTATAACATGCTTTCTGTCATATCGGCAGCCAGTATAGAGGGAGAGAATGAGAAGGTTACAGAATTATGCTGTCAGCTTTCAAGACTGCTTCGGTATGCAGCTTCAAAGGGAAATCAGTTTGCGACACTTCAGGGTGAGGTGGATTATGCACTTTGCTATTGTAAGCTCATGCAGGCGCGTTACGAAGATAAACTGAAATATGATTTTTCAGTGGAGGGAGAACTAAATAAAATACAAGTGCCGAAGCTTATTATTCAGCCGCTTATTGAAAATGCATTTAAACATGGTTTTACCAATAAGGAAGATGATTATAGAATTCAAGTACGCGTAATAGAAAAAGCAGATCAATGGGAATTCGTCATTTCTGATAATGGGAGCGGAATAAGTGAGGAAAGACAACAGGAAATCATACGTATACTGGAGCAGGAAGCGAGTCAGAACGAGCTGGAGAAATCGGGGCTTGGGATCAAAAATACCATATTCAGACTGCGTATGTTTTGCCGGGAAACCATATATTATCGGATAGAGAACAGAGAAGAAGGCGGCTTAAGGATTACGATTGGAGGAGTATATCATGATAACGATGTTGATTGTTGAAGATGAACCGGCTATTGCAAGAGCAATCAAAAAACTGATTCATTCTTTAACGAGTGATTTTATGGTTCAGGGAATTGCAAATAATGGAAAGGAGGCATTGGAACAGGTAAAAATTCTGCATCCGGATGTAATCATTACGGATATCAGAATGCCGGTGATGGATGGAATTGAATTTATGACGATACTTCGGGAAATGGGAGAGGAAGAAAAACTGATCGTTTTGTCCGGATGTGAAGAGTTCGATTACGTGAAGCAGGCGATGAAAGCTCGGGCGATGGACTACCTGTTGAAACCCGTCATTCCGGATGAACTGATAGAGCTGTTGGATAAGATAAGAGTAGAATTAAAGGAGAAAAAGCAGAGATGGTTATTACGTGAATTATATACATCTGATATATCGGAAGAGGGGATAAAACCGGGAGATAAATATCTGGCAGCTATTTTCTTCGGCAGTGTACCGATGATAGAGGATAGAAGTATGCTTCCGGGTGCATATTGCTGGAACAGTCTGAATTATGCGGAAGAACTGGAAAGGATTTTGAAAGACATAACTTCTGATGACACTGTTATGTGGAATTTTGTAGGGAAAACTGCCGTAGAAAGAGTGATTATATTAGAAAAAATATCGAACGAAGATGTGGAAATGTTCTGGCATAGGGTGTTTGAGGATTTAAAAAAAAGGCTTCAGCTGCCATTTTCCGTGGTCTATAACCAGAGCGGAGTAGATATAGGCAGTATAGGACAGATGCATGCAGTTTTATGTAAATTTGCCCTGAAAGAGACGCATTTTGGAGCACAGAATTTGATTTGTTTCAAAAATGATGATACTGATGAATTGCAGCTGGCAGAAGATGGGGAAGAACTTTTATATTTGCGGCGTGCAATGCAGAAGGGAGATATAGCGCAGATAAAAGATATTCTTTCTAGATTTCTGGAAAAATGTAAACAAGAGAACTGTAAGACGGAAATTCTCTATCAGTATCTTGAAAGTATCAGAATGTATATTATGGACAGTATTCTGAAAACAAATATCCGGGAAAGTGACATACGTATGATTTTGTCCAACAGCTATACCTATGAGATGATTTTTAGTGAATTTGAAGATATACTAAACCAGGAAGAAAAAGAGAAAAATGATGACTCGACCCTTGGACACATTAAAAAATATATAGAGAATCATTACAAAGAGCCTTTGACCAACAATGAACTGGCTAATCGGTTTGGATTGGCACCTTCTTATCTTTGCAAGATTTATAAGAAGAAATATGGTATTTCAATCAGCCGGTATCTGACACAGTTGAAAATTGAAGCTGCCAAAAAGAGAATGGCAGAAGAACCAGAGTGTCTGATAAAGGAGATCGCTCTGGATATAGGTTACAAAGACCAGTATTATTTTTCGAAAGTGTTTAAAAAAGAAACAGGAAAATGGCCAACAGAATTTTTTGAAGAATAATAAAAAATTACATCAAGGCATCCTTTTTTTACATTTCAAATGAAATAGTTTTGATTTATCATGAAAACATGAAAAAAGGAGGTATGTTTCATGAAGAAAAAGTTATGTAGTACAATTTTATCTTTGGCAATGGCATCAGCACTGCTTGCAGGGTGTGGAAGCAGTTCACAGGGAACGGAAGGAGAAACTCCGGCTGCGAACACGGGAACGGAGTCTGAAACAGCGGGATCGGAAGAAATGAAAGATTATTCTGTTACTTTGATGCTGGCACAGTCCAGTTATTCCGAAGATGCTTTCAAGGAAATCCAGACAAAATTTAAGGAACTTTACAACATTGATTTGGAGTATGAGGTAATACCGGATGCGCAGTTCGTCAATTTGTCGCAGGTTCGGATTTCGACTGGTGAAGCACCGGATGTAATATTTGCAAATATACCGTCAGCATATTCAACGTACGATGCAAAAAATACTCTGGTGAATCTGGATGATCAAGCATGGACATCACGCCTGTCTATGGACACCAGTTCAATCGTGGCTGCAGACGGAAGCTTATATGGTATGCCAATCACCGGATATTCAGGAGTCATGGGGGTAATTTATAATGTAGATGTGTTCGAATCCCTGAATATCGAAATACCAAAGACATATGATGATTTTCTGGCAGCATGTGAAACAATTAAGCAATCAGGTACAAATCCTTTATATCTGTCATTTAAAGATACATGGACAACACAGATTATGCCAATGATTTATTTCGCAAATGCGTTGGATGAACGATGTAATGAAGTGTACGCTGAGTTAAACACAAATCAGCTTTCTTTTGCAGATGTACCGGAGTATAAACAGGCATTGACAGATTTTCAGGCACTTTTTGATACAGGATATGTAAATGAGGATTATATTGTAGGAACTTATGATGAGTCCCAGGCCGCAGTGGCAACGGGGGAATCTGCAATGATGGTTTGCGGAGAGTATGCAGTCAATTCCATTCTGGAAAATTATCCAGATGCTAATATTGGAATGTTTCCGTTGCCATACAATGATGTAGATAAGATAATGACGGCTAATTATGTATATGCACTTTGTGTTCCAAAAGCAGCAGCTGATACAGCGGTTTCACTTGATTTTATTAACAAATTTTCACAGCCGGATATACTTGGCATCTATCTGAATGCCAATGCGGTTAATTCACCATATGCGGATGTAACCTCAGATAATATTAACGATGTGTTGAAGGAAATGTACAATGATTATTTGAATCCGGGGAAATATGTTGTACAGGTCGGAGATATTATCAGTAATTTCTCATCGTTGAATGATGATACTATTTTCCCGGCATATATTAATATTTCTCAAGGTGCGGACATAGACTCGGAAATTGAAAGTATCGATGCTACGATGCAGGAGTATGGAAAAAGCCTTGGACTGGAAGGCTTTAACTAAAAATAATGGATGAGTGATCAGGGGATGTCTGAAAAACATCCCCTTTTTGCAAAAGTGGAGATATATTATGAGAGAGAAAAATAGAAATCATTATCGATACAGTTTAACATTACCAGCCATTGTGCTGTATACGCTATTTTATATAATCCCTGTTATATTAGGGTTTGTGATGGCTTTTACAAACTGGAATATCAGAGATCTCAGATCAGCAGAATTCAATGGTATTGAGAACTTTATCACAATATTCGGAGATCAAAATTTTTTACTGTCGGTTAAAAATACATTGTTGTTTGCAGTGACAACTACAGTTTTTAAAGTGATTTTTGGCTTAGGACTGGCACTGCTCCTTACAAACGCTTTTAAACTGCGGAGTTTTATGAGAAGTGTATTTTATATGCCGGCGGTACTGAGTACAGTTGTAATCGGTCTTGTATTCACTGCTTTTTTTGAAGTGGGCGGCGTATTTGACCGTATGGTATCGTTTCTTCATATGAACACACACATTTGGCTTGGAGAAGCACAGACAGCTATGGCATGTGTGATCTTTGTGGAGATATGGCAGTGGTCGGGTTTTTCCATGATGCTATTTATTGCAGGACTTCAGGGGATTGACAGGATTTATTATGAGGCGGCAACGATTGATGGCGCCACAAAATTGCAAAGGCTGCGATACATAACAATTCCGCTTTTGGGACCATCCTTCACGATAACGATTGTGACGAATTTAATAGGTGGTCTGAAAGTATTTGATAAAGTATATGTCTTGACCAATGGAGGACCAGGTTATGCAACGCAGGTTCTGGGAACGTATGTATACCGTGCTTTTTCAGCGGGATTTTTAGGAAAATCAAGTGCGATGAGTCTTGTACTTACTGTGTTGGTGTGTGTGATTACAATCATAATTAATAAGTATATGCGCGGAAGAGAGGTGGATGCATAATGAAAAAGAGAATCATGTCTGTTGTTTGTGAATTACTGATGCTTTTAGTTACATTTCTTTTCTTTAGTCCGCTTCTGATTATGGTATTTGGTGCATTTAAAGATTCAGCTGGTGCTGCGATGTTTGACTTTTCGATTCCAACTACATGGCATTTTGAAAATTTCTCTTTTGTGATAGAAAACGGTAACATTTTACGTTCGTTTAAAAACAGTATTGTTCTTACTGGTTTTTCATCTGCGGCAGGCGTTTTTGTAGCAGCAATGGCAGCATTCATTCTCGCCAGAAGAAAGACAAAGGGATCAGAGAGATTGTACAATTATTTCCTAGTTGGTATGGTTGCTCCGTTACAGATCATCACAACTTATGTGGTGCTTACGGCTTTGCATTTAAAAGGTACATTTGTAGGATTGATATTTGTTTATATTGCTATCAATCTTCCGTTTAATATTTTGATGTTTACAGGTTTTGTAAAAGGAATTCCGGTTGAGTTAGATGAAGCGGCTTTTTTGGATGGAGCGAATTTATATAGAGTATTCTTTAGAATTATTGTCCCGTTGCTGAAACCGATTTTTGCTACAAGTTTTATTATTTTTGTAATGAGTGTATGGAATGATTTCCAATTACCGCTATATCTGTTAAATACACCGGAAAAATGGACATTGCCGCTTACCGTATATAATTTTTTCGGTATGTATTACAGCAGCTGGAATTATGTTTTTGCAGATATGATCATTACGGCAATTCCGATTCTTATTGTATATTTATTCGCACAGAAATATATAGTAGAAGGTATGACGGCTGGAGCAATTAAGGGGTAGTAGAATGGAAAGAGAACTTTTAAAACAAAAATGGGTGAGCGGACCAGTGGAGGAAAATGGACATCTTCCGGTGTTTCGCAGAGAATTTCACATTGTAAAACCAATAAAAGAAGCAATAGTGTATATTTCCGGAGTTGGCCACTTTGAATTGCATGTAAATGGAAAAAAGGCTACAGAAGCTGTGTTGGAAACGGCCTGGACCAATTATGAAAAGAGTGTTGATTATTCCGTTTATAAAATAGAACAGAAGCTGCGGTCAGGAAAAAATTGTTTTACGCTGTGGCTGGGAAATGGAATGTATAATGTGAATGGAAACAGACATACGAAATTTCATCGTATTTTTGGTGAGATAGGCTTCAAATGTTATTGTTGTTTTATCTATATGGATGGCAGTCAGGAAACCTTTGGCAGTGATGAAATCTGGAGAACCCGAAAAGGACCGATATCCTTTTCCTGTGTATATGGCGGGGAGGATTTTACGGAGGGGATTCTTCCGGATGACTGGGAAAAGCCAGAGTATCAGATGGATGAAGATTGGATAAAAGTCCATGAAATAAAAGGACCGGCCGGCTGTCTTATGGAAAAAGATACACAAGACTTGATCGTGACAGCGAAAATTACAGCGGTGGAAACAACGCAGGAACAGGATCAGGGCAGAGTATACGATATAGGCGAGAATATTTCAGGTTTTTTTCATATTCGTTTTCGTGGAAGGAAAAGAATGTGCCTGAAGGTCACTCCATATGAAATGAGAGATGAAAAAGGAATGCTGTCTCAGGCATTTACCGGTTTCCCACATTATTATTTATATCATTGCTGTTCAGATCAGATGCAGGACTGGACACCTAAATTTACATATTATGGATTCCATTTGCTTCAAATAGAGTGGCTGGAGGAACCGGAAATGAAGAATGGAAAGGAGAGTGAAGGCCCTGAAATTGAATTGGTAGAAGGTCAGATGATCACAATGGATATGCCGCTCGCCGGAGAATTCAAGTGTTCGATACCTTTATGGAATCAAATTCATGATATTGTGACGAGAGCGATGCGCTGCAATACAAAATCAATTTTTACAGACTGTCCGCACAGAGAAAAGCTTGGATGGCTGGAACAGCTTCATTTAGTGGGTCCGGGAATACTCTATAATTATGATGCACAGAGAGCAATGAGTAAAATGCTTCGGAATATGAGGGAAGCGCAGACGGAAAAAGGGCTGGTTCCGAATATAGCTCCGGAATATATCAATTTCGCAGAGCATGGTCATACCGGATTTCGGGATTCTCCGGAATGGGGAAGTGCCTGTATCATTCTTCCGTGGTATCTTTATCTCGTATACCGCGATGTAAACATATTAAGAGTGAATTATAATATGATGAAACGATATGTGATGTATTTAAAGAAAAAGAGTAAATATCATATTTTGCATCATGGTTTGGGGGATTGGCTTGATTTTGGAATAAATCCTCCATTTACGCAAAATACATCCGTTTCATTGACAGCAACAGCTATTTATTATTATGATCTGCGTCTGATGGTATCTATCTGTGATGTTTTAAGAGAAAGTGAAGATCAGTGCTTATATGAAGAGCTTTCCAGGCGTGTGAAAAAGGCATTTAATCGGGAATTTTATGATGATCAGGGACACAGATATGAGGTGGGAAGCCAGACGGCAAATGCGCTGGCATATTTCCTGGGAATTGTTCCGGATGGAGATGAGGAAAAAGTATATCAGGGGCTTAAGGATGATATACTGCGAAGAAAAAAACATACCACCGGTGGAGATGTAGGATATCCGTTTATTATACGGGCGCTGGAAAAGGGCGGAGATTCAGAACTGATTGCAGATATGATGCTCCAGACAGATGAACCCAGCTATGGAAATCAGGTAATGTGCGGAGCAACAACACTTTGTGAAGAGTGGAACGGGAATAATCCAAAGCATCCAAGCAGCTCTCAGAACCACTTTATGCTTGGAGCAATCGAAGAGTGGTTTTATGCAGATATTTGCGGTTTTAAACGATTCCATAAAGAACCGGATAACCGGATAGTAATAAAACCATATTTTGATAAAAGACTGGATTGGGTAGAAGCCTGGAATATGTATGATGGGAAAAAGGTGTCATGCAGTTGGAAGAGAACAGCTGGAAAAGTAAAAATTGAGATTGTTTTGCCGGAGAACAGAGATGGAGCTTTGATTTTAGATGGAAGGGAGGAAAAATTGAGTCCCGGAAAGAATATTTTTATAAGATAAAAAGCTTCCTGTATACTTTAAATAGGTCAAGAGATTGACACAAAAAAATACCTCAAGTAAATTTAGATTATTACTGACCGGCAAGTTGGTAAAATCTAAAGAATACAAGAGGTATCCAAAATGAATGTTAAAGGCACAAAGAAGAAAAATCAAGTAGCAACAGCAAATATTTTTGAACAGCAGGAGCTTTTGAAAAAAGCGGAGGTGATCAAGAAAAATCTCACAGCTTCAACCTGGCGTGAGTTGGAAACCAATGGTAAGTTCGATAAAAATGAAAAACTCTCCTTTATCAGTGATGACATGCTTATCTTAGGATGCGATGTAGGCAGCGAAACACACTATCTGAGGGCGATTGATACCAGAGGCAGAGAACTCAGTAAGTCCGCATTTCCGTTCAGCAATGATTCAGCGGGATTTCAGAGTGCAAAGGAATGGGCAGTAAGAATAGCTGCGGAACATGAGAAGAAACAGATAGTGCTTGGCTTAGAGCCGACCGGTCACTACTGGTTCTGCCTTGCCACATGGATGATCTTTAACGGAATCAGCGTTGTTCAGGTGAATCCATATGCTGTGAAGCAGACAAAAGAGGTTGAAGATAACAGCCAGCTAAAGGATGACACAAAGGATCCAAAACTGATTGCTAACCTTGTCAAGGACGGTAACTTCGGTATGCCGTACCTTCCGGAGAAGCTTTATGCGGAGCTTCGCAGGTTATCCATGTTCAGAGACCAGCTGAATGAGGACAGAATCCGGGCAATCAACCGTATGCACAGGGAAATGAAGATTTATTTTCCAGAGTATAAGGATGCGTTTGGAAAGGTAGATGGCGCATTCAGTCTGGAGCTGCTGAAATCTGCACCATTTCCGGATGATTTAAAAGCACTTGACGAAGACGGAATAAGACAGATCTGGCACGAAGCTAAGCTTAGAGGACGCGGCTATATCAGGTCAGGAGAAATCTTAGGGTATGCAAGATCAAGTGTTGGTATCAGGGATGGAGCGGATGCAGCCAAAATAGCGGTACAGTGGTTTGTTAAGAAGATTATGGAACTGGATGAAGAGCTTGCTGTTATAGAGAATCTAATCAACCATAAATGCAAGGAAATACCGCATACAGGCAACATTTTGGAGATATCCGGGATTGGTGAAAACACACTGTCCGGAATTCTTGCAGAGATGGGCGATATCTCCAGATTTGATGATGTGAAGGAAATACAGAAACTAAGCGGATTAGGGCTTGTAGCGTGCAGTTCGGGAAAGCACAAGGGAGAAACCAAGATCAGTCACAGAGGACGCAAACGACTCAGATACTGGTTGTTCCAGGCGGCAAAGTCAGCGGTAGCACATGCTGATGAATTTAAGGAGCTTCACATATACTACACAACCCGAACAAAGAATCCGCTCAAAAAGATGCAGCCGCTGATCGTAATTGCCTGCAAGCTTCTGAGAATCATCTATACGATTATGAAGAAGGGAACCGCGTATGATCCGAAAAAGATGCTTACGGACATTAAACGGCAGGAAAAGCAGGAAGCACTTGCTGCATAAGCACATCAAAATGATTATTCCAGAGCCTTGCCGGGTTGCGGATGATTCCGAAATCGGGCAGGGTTCTGGAAAGAAACCCGATAACGATGGAGTGCAACAGGCACTGCATCAGCACAATGACCAGCAGGTAACGAAACAGGGGAAGCGTCCACGGAATATCCGTACCCTGCGGAAAGGGCAGGTCAGTAAAATCAAAATATAAACAAGAGCTGTAGCCTGCAGTAGTTCACTCCGTAGGGCAATGACCCTGTTAGAAAGCTTAGCAGGCACTCGGTGTATGAGCAGGTGGGACGAAGGAAGTTGGTACACGATACCATTAGACACGGAAGGTTCACCATCATAGTTGACAGAGGATTTATAGCCTTTATAAAGCAAAACAAAGGGACGCTTTATAAACTGCACCCTCATCTAACTATTCAGTACAAGATACAATGACTGTCATACACTTGTGGCTCTGTTTTATGAGGTAAATATTTAAAGAAAAGCCTGAAAAATCAGTGATTTAGGGCTTGACATTATAGGAAGGAGCATGAAGCGATGAGATGGACGGCTAAATGGATCAGACCGCAGAAGGATATGGGTGATGTTTGTCCAGTAATTCGAAAAAGAATAATAACAGATCATCCGGTCAGAGAGGTATGGTTATATATTACTGCATTAGGAGTATATGAAGGAAGAATCGGTGGGGAAAGAATCGGTGAGTATGTGTTTGCACCCGGGTGGACGGCATATGAAAAACGGTTACAGTATCAGCGCTATAATCTCACGGAAAAATGGAAAACGGAAAATGAGATATCCTTTATTCTTGGGAAAGGGTGGTATTCTTCACCTATGCCCGGGTGGCTGGAGTCTGAGGACAAGGAAAGACGCAGGAAAAGAAGAACGGGGCTTTTAGCTGAAATACATATTTTATATGAGGATGGAAAAGAAGAAATTATTGGAAGTGATCAGAGCTGGGAAGTCGGAGAAAGCCAGATAAGGTTTAGTGAACTTTACGATGGTGAGGTATATGACGCAAATTTTATTACAAACTCATGGGAATCGGTATGTGTGTTTGATGGACCGATGAATATTCTGATTCCCCAGGAGGGAGAAGAGATAAGAGAGTTTGGTGTGGTACAGGCACGGTCAATCTTTACGACAGAAAAAGGAGAAATCATAGTAGATTTTGGGCAGGAAATAACAGGATATACAGAAATTTCGTTACAGGCGCAGGCGGGAAAGCGTGTGAAAATCCAATATGGAGAGGTATTAGATCAGAAAGGCAATTTTTACAGGGACAATTATAGAAGTGCCAAGGCAGAAATGACTTATATCTGCCGGGACGGCTGGCAAAGCTGGCATCCGCATTTAACCTTTTTCGGATTCAGATATATCAAAATAAATGAATTCCCAGGGGAACCGATGCAGGAGAATTTCCGGGCGATTTGTGTAGGCTCTGATATCAAACAGACTGGATATGTCATCTGCGGAAATCAGGAGCTGAATCAGTTGCTTTCTAATATTTTATGGGGACAGCGTGATAATTTTTTAGATGTACCAACGGATTGCCCGCAAAGAGATGAGAGATTAGGCTGGACAGGAGATGCACAGGTATTTGTAAAAGCCGCCAGCTATAATTTTGATGTGGAGAAGTTTTTCGTGAAATGGCTGCATGATCTTGCGGCAGACCAAAGAGAAAGTGGAGCAGTGGGACAGGTTATTCCGGACTATTTGCCGGACGACAGGGAAAGCACTGCCTGGGGAGATGCAGCTGTGATCTGTCCATGGCAGATTTATCAGACGTACGGAGATGCCCGGGTGCTGCAGGAGCAGTTTGAAAGTATGAAAGGATGGGTGGATTACATAACCCAAAATACATCGCAAAAATTTTTGTGGACGGGTGGTGTTCATTTTGGGGATTGGTTAGGTCTTGATGCACCATCGGGAAGTTATTGCGGCTCCAGCAGAAAAGATTTTATAGCATCTGCTTTTTATGCATATTCTACAGAGCTTTTGATAAAGAGCGGTAAGATAATTGGCAGGGACATGTCAGAGTATGAAGAATTGTATCGGCAGATTGTATCGACATTTCGAAAAGCATATCCTGTTTATCAAACACAGACGGAACATGTACTGGCAATTCAGTTCAAACTTGCAGAGGATCTTCAAAAAACGGCGGATTTATTAGCGAAAATGATTGTCAGGGATGGAAATCAGATTCGAACTGGTTTTGTAGGAACGCCATATATTCTTCACACACTGAGCCGATACGGTTATCAGAAACTGGCATATACACTTCTGCTTCGCAGAGAATATCCGTCCTGGATTTACTCTGTTCGGAAAGGTGCTACAACTGTGTGGGAACACTGGGACAGTATAAAACAGGATGGTGAATTTTGGAGTCCTGATATGAATTCTTTTAATCATTATGCTTACGGTTCTGTGATAGACTGGATTTATGAGGTGGCAGCGGGTATCACGCATACGGAAGAGAATCCGGGATTCCAAAAAGCTGTGATAGAACCGAAAGCGGATAAACGACTGGGCTATCTGAAGGTTTCACTGGAAACAAGATCTGGAAAATTTGTATCAGGCTGGAGCTACGATGACCAGGAAAAGGTACGATATGATATTACAACACCTGTTTCTGCGGAAATACGGATTAAGGATAGAACATGGCATGTGAAACCTGGAGAATATGTGTTTTGGGAAAATAAAAAGAGCACATAAATGCTCAGCAGGAAGAGTGGATGGTGACTGCAGATTTCTCTGAAATCAGAAATTAGAAATACAAACGGAAGGAAAGCGCTGCATCAGGCAGCGCTCAGACTGTAGACAAAACGCTTTTGGTCAGCACTCCAGAAGCGTTTTTCTTGTTTTCGGTTCAAAAAGTGTGTACTTGATCAATAATAAACACTTTTGGGCTCCCCTTTTTCCCTTCCTGGCTATCATCTTTGCCAGTTTTTTCAGATTCATGCAGGCAAACGTAAGCCCGACTTTCATTTCCATCCGGGCTTTTCCTATCATCTGTGTATAGCGGAATCCGTGGTTTTCTTTTGCTGTTCCGAAGAGGCGCTCTACGGTCTCTTTCCGTTGCGCATACACTTCCTTCATCCCAATCGTATGCCGGATATCCTCACACTTTTCCATGTACGGCTCCCAGATATGCCGGGTCACTACCTTCACATGATCCCTGCTTTCTGTGCACTGCTTCAGATATGGACATCCTTCACAGACGATTCCGCAGCTCTTGTATTCCCGGTATCCGGAACGGTTCGTCGTATGATAAGTCAGCACCTGATCATTCGGGCATACATAGCAGTCAAAATATTCATCATACACATACTCGGCTTTTTTGAAAAAACCATCTTTGGTCATGGGGCGTTTATACGGTAGAAGCGGTGTGATACCATCATCCAGAAGTAACTTTGCTATCGCTGGTGTTTTGTATCCTGCATCGGCTACCAGTGTCTGAATGCCAATGTCTTTTATCTTATCATACAGGGATTTAAATGTCCGGCTGTCATGCTGGTTGCCGGGATTTACACTATAACCCAGAATCCATCCGTTTTTGTCACAGGCTGTCTGCACGGAATACGCAAAAACATTTTTATGCTCACCCTTTCGGAACCATCCGCTTTCCGGATCCGTTGTACTTTCCTTGACCGTTTTTTCTTCTTTTCCATCAGAGCCGCCACCACAGGAGGGGGGATCTTTAGGATCTTCCTTCTTTTCTTTCAGAGGCTTTTTCCCATGCGCTTCCCGGTCTTCGTTGATTTCCTTCTTTAACTGCTCTTCGAAGAACAGTGCTTCCTCATCTGCAATCCGTTTCCGCATCTTTTTGCTGTTTGCCCGTGCTTTTACATGGGTGGCATCCACGAAGACCTCGGAAGGATCGATCAGTCTGTATTTATAGCATTCCTGCAGGATACGGGAAAAGATCTGTTCAAAAAGATCAGTATCCTTAAAGCGTCTGGTATAATTCTTTCCAAACGTAGAGAAATGGGGAACCTTGTCCATCATTTCCAGACCGAGGAACCATC
>OHDH01000685.1_pt1 | contig 14735 bp, 10 predicted proteins | sample 1566921 | NCBI WGS metagenome assembly OHDH01 (sample SAMEA3879585, study PRJEB24766) | human gut metagenome | biome: human-associated habitat; feature: feces | place: USA | collected 1985/1987
ACGTCCCATAACCTCGATGATACTGCATCTCTCATGGGATGTGGATGTATCACGTACCTTATCAATAGCTTCCATAGCTGTATTTACAGCAGTATCGAAACCGATGGTGTACTCGGTACATGCGATATCAAGGTCAATAGTTCCCGGCAGGCCAATGGTATTGATTCCAAGGTTCGCAAGCTTCTGAGCACCTGCGAAGGATCCGTCTCCACCGATAACAACAAGGCCGTCGATCCCATGCTTTCTGCAGATCTCTGCAGCCTGCTGCTGTCCTTCCTCTGTTCTCATCTCTGCACATCTGGCAGTATAAAGAATTGTTCCGCCTCGTTCAATCGTATCGGAAACGTCCCTTGCTGTCATATCTCTGATCTCTTCATTTAAGAGACCGCTGTATCCTTTATAGATTCCCTTTACGTTCAGTCCGCTGCTTAATCCTCTTCTGACAACAGCACGGATTGCAGCATTCATTCCAGGTGCGTCACCGCCACTGGTCAAAACGCCGATCGTTTTGATTTTGTTCTCTGCCATATTGTTATCCTCCATCTTATGAAACAACCTATTGTAATACACATATTCGGGTATAGTTTATAGCATTTTTATAAGTTTTTCAATACTCTCTCCACAATTTTAACATTGGAACTTCCATATTTTTTACACATGCGCTCCAGCCAGGAATCCTCGATATGGACCTGATAAGCAGGGGGAAGTTTCTTCATTGCCTTGACATCTTTGAGATAAATAACCACCGTGCTGTTTCCTCTGGATTCCATCAGATCGTCTACCAGACCGGTCTCGGCTTTTGCGTACTCTTCCCGGCTTTCAAACTGGAGCCACAGTTCTCTTGGCATATCATCAAAAAGACGGACCTTTTCCAGGATCAGCTTGCTGGCTTTGTCGTCTTCTGCGGATACTCTTCCCTGAATAAAGAGCCGGGCATCTTCATTCAGGAACATCTGGCATTTTTCGTAATCACGTGGAAATACCACAACCTCCACGGTGCCTACCAGATCTTCCACTGTAAGGAACGCCATTACCTTATTATTCTTTGTATATTTTATGGTTTTATCCGTGATCATTCCACCCACGATCACTTTCTGGTTATCGTAAACCTCCGGTATCCCTGTTTCATCATCCGGCTGAAAATCAGAAGTTTTTGCAGAGATCATTTTTTCCATCATATTCCGGTAACGCTCCAGCGGATGACCGCTGAGATAGATGCCGAGAACTTCCTTCTCAAAGGTCAGTATCGTCTCCTTCGGATATTCTGCTGCCTGCGGCATACGGATCTCAAATTCCTTTTTATCTTCTTCAGGCGCAATATCAAAAAGACTCAGCTGTCCCGCCATGGTATGCTTCTTATCCTGGTTGATACTGTCTATGATCTGCGTATAAACCGTCATTTTCTGATTCCGGTTTCCCTCCAGGCAATCCAGCGCTCCGGCCTTGATCAGATTTTCCACAACTCTCTTGTTGATCTGGTCGATATTTCGCTCAATAAATGTTTTCAGGGAGGTATATTCTCCGTGCTCCTCACGCTCCCGCACAATCCCCTCGATTACCGGACGGCCGATACTCTTGATGGCAGAAAGTGCATAACGAATGGAACCATTGTCAACAGAAAAGCCATAAACACCATGATTGATATCCGGCGGAAGGATCCGGATCCCCATCTGACGGCATACAGAAATATACTCGGCAACCTTGTTCGGCATTTCCACAACGGATGTCATCAGTGCAGCCATAAATTCTACCGGATAGTAATATTTGAGATATGCCGTCTGGTAGGAAACCACTGCATAAGCGGCAGCGTGAGACTTATTGAAGGCATACTTTGCAAAGTCCGTCATTTCATCGAATATTTTTTCCGCTACTTCTGCGGAGATGCCGTTTTTCACACAGCCCGGCACTTCATCGCCGATACCGTAAACGAAATTTTTCCGCTCCTCTGCCATCACAGAGGCTTTTTTCTTACTCATGGCACGGCGCACCAGGTCGCTTCGTCCCAGACTGTACCCCGCCAGATCTCGTACAATCTGCATAACCTGTTCCTGATAAACGATACAGCCGTAAGTATTTTTCAAAATCGGCTCCAAAGCCGGATGGGTATACTGAATATTGTCTTTGTCGTTTTTCCCTTTGATATACTTGGGAATAAAATCCATGGGGCCCGGACGATAGAGGGAAATCCCCGCAATCAAATCTTCCAGGCAAGTAGGCTCCAGTTCCCGCATGAACTGCTTCATGCCGCCGCTTTCCAGCTGGAACACACCGTCAGTACGTCCTGTTCCGAGAGAATCCAGTACCTTTTTGTCGTTGTAGTCGATCTTTTGCATATCCAGAAGCATACCGGTACTTTTTTCCACCATTTTCACAGCATTCTGGATAACCGTCAGGGTACGGAGACCCAGGAAATCCATTTTCAGAAGTCCCAGCTCTTCCAGTGTTGTCATGGTAAACTGAGTGACAATAGACCCGTCTGATGCTCTGGAAAGCGGTACATATTCTGATACGTCCTTCTGGCTGATAACAACACCTGCCGCATGCATGGAGGTATGTCTGGGAAGTCCCTCCAGACGTCTTGCCATATCAATCAGATAATGAACTTCATCCTGCTCTTCATATGCTTTTTTCAGCTCAGGGTTCATAGTAAGGGCTTTATCTATAGTAATATTTAATTCCTGCGGGATCATTTTCGCAATGGAATCCACCTGTGCATAAGGCATATCCAGTACACGGCCCACATCCCGGATCACACCACGGGCTGCCAGCGTACCAAAAGTAACGATCTGAACCACACAATCATCCCCATATTTACGGCGGACATATTCAATAACCTCCTGCCTTCTTTCGAAGCAGAAGTCAACGTCAATATCAGGCATAGATACTCGTTCCGGATTCAGAAATCGCTCAAAGAGCAGATCATAGCGAATAGGATCAAGCTGTGTGATGCCCAAGGTATAAGCAACCAGACTTCCCGCTGCAGAGCCACGTCCCGGTCCTACCATAATGTCATGATCGCGGGCATATTTAATAAAATCCCATACTATAAGGAAGTAATCCACGTAGCCCATATTTTTTATAGTAGATAATTCGTAATTCAGACGAGCTTTTAATTCCTCTGTAACCGGCTGATAACGTTCCTCCAGTCCCTCGAAGCATAGCTTGTTCAGATATTCCCAGGATGTAAGACCATCCGGCACATCGAATCTTGGAAGCTTGGTCACGCCAAATTCAATCTCAACATGACATCTCTGTGCAATCTTATGAGTATTCTCCAGGGCCTCCAAAGCATATGGGAAAAGTTCTGCCATTTCTTCCGGGGATTTCACATAATACTGGCCGCCCTCATAACGCATTCTGTCCTCGTCTGCCAGTTTCTTGTTTGTCTGCAGACAGAGAAGAATATCATGAGGATCAGCATCCTCCGCCCTTGTATAATGCACATCATTGGTTGTAACAAGGTCAATCCCTGTTTCTTCGTGCATACGGAGAAGTTCCTGATTTACCAGTCTCTGCGCAGGAATTCCATGATCCTGTAACTCCAGGAAGAAATTGCCTTTTCCAAAAATATCCTGATAACGAAGAGCTGCTGCCTTTGCATCCTCATACATGCCTCTCTGAAGATATCTGGCAACCTCACCTGCAAGGCAGGCACTTAAGGCAATAATCCCTTCATGGTACTCTTTTAATACCGCAAGATCTACTCGCGGTTTATAATAGAATCCTTCTGTAAAACCCTTGGACACAATTTTCATCAGATTTGCATAACCCTGATTATTCTCTGCCAGAAGAACCAGGTGGTAATATCTGTCTTCGCCGCTTCCTGCTTCACGGTCAAATCTGGAACCGGGAGCTACATATACCTCACATCCCAAAATAGGATTGATTCCCTCGGCCCTTGCTGCACGATAAAAATCAATCACACCGTACATGACTCCATGATCTGTGATCGCCGCACTGTCCATGCCAAGTTCTTTGACACGGTCCACATATTCTTTTATTTTATTCGAACCATCCAGAAGACTGTATTCTGTATGGACATGAAGATGTGTAAAGTTCATACTCTCATCCTTTACCTGTTATTTCACCAGATAGATCCTGCGGTCCTTGATCTGAATTTTTCCTTCTTTAAGAAGATGTCCGACTGCACGCTTAAATGCATTTTTGCTTAAGCCAAATTCTCTGCGGATCACTTCCGGTGAAGCCTTGTCATCAAAAGGAAGTACTCCTGCAAATTCTTCAATGATCTCCAGAACATTTTCCGCATCTTCGTTGATCTGAAGATATGCTTCCTGACGGTCACTGACATCCATCTTTCCATCTTCTTTGACTCTGGTCACACGCAGGTCAAGAACAGTACCAGGACGATATTTACCTTTTGCTTCTCTTGCAGGGATCAGTGCAGAATATTTATTATCGACTGCAACAAATACTCCAAAATTCTCGCTGATCTGGTATACACGGCCTTTTACCTGGTCACCTTCTTTATAAGGTGTTTCTTTGGACAGGTAAGGATAAACTTTCATAGTTGCACAGAGACGGCTGCTTTTATCCACATAAACAGCTACCAGACATTCCTGCCCCTCAAAGATACGAGTTGTCTGCTCATGATATGGAAGCAAAAGATCTTTTTCCAGTCCCCAGTCAAGAAATGCTCCGATTCTTGTTACCTGTTTTACTTTCAGAAGTCCTGCCTGCCCCACCATAAGAAGTGGTTCATTTGTTGTCGCGATCAGACGATCCTGAGAATCTTTATAAATAAAAACTTCCAGTTTATCTCCTGCTTTTGTCCCTGCCGGAACCTGTTTTGCCGGCAAAAGTACCTGATGCTTTGTATCTGCATTCATATCTTCTGCAAGATATACGCCAAACTCTACGGACTTCACAATCAGTAACGTCTGTTTCTTTCCTAATTCGATCATATTTTTCCTCCAATTTTATTTAAACTCAACAACTGCATACGGTTCACCCTTCTGATCATTCAGAAGAACTGTTGTTTTATTTTCATCTACTGCTCTTGCCGGACAGATCACATCATTCAGTCTCGCCTGCTGCTTATATTCCGCACGCATCTGATGTATCTTGAAATTCTCCGGCAGATAATCCATTGCCATCTGTACATACTGACAGTTATTTACATGATGGTTCGTATCCAGATGATGTTTCTGCACAGCAAAAGAATCCTGCTGCTCATAATCTTCCGGAAGTACAATTTTACGCGGTGCATATTCCATATCCAGTTTCGATTCCATCTTCCCGTCTTTTCCTCTGTAAGCATCTGTATCTTTCGCTTCCAGACGGACTGGCAGTCCGTTTTCCGCATCAATATAAGTCCAGAAAGTATTGGCATACGCCAGGCGTTCCCCGCCCTCTGTCTCCATGGTAAAGTTACGCAGTCCCATAAATCCACGGAATCCATATGCCCAGGTAGATGTTTTGATTCGTTCTCCCATATATGGATAACGATCTACAACCACCTGCCATGCCGACAATACCCAGATACGTTTCCATTCCTTCAAAATATCGATTCCAAGTCCGACTTCCTCTGACTGAAAGGTACTGCAGTCCTGAAAATAATTCAGGATTCCCGGCAGTGTCAATAATCCATTTTCTCCAATTTCACTGTAGCGGACACGTCCACTGAAACTATATGCCATGCATTCACTCTCTTTCCTCATTTATAACTATCGACTCGTTCTCTGCAAAATTTTGCTTTACTTTTTATTTTATCATGTATTTTATACTAAGGTCAATCAACAAAAAATATCTCTGACCACACAGCCAGAGATATTTTTATTCAGTCATATAAAACTATACAAGATTAACTTCTTATTCCGTTACGATCATTCTGCTTCTGATCTTTTTGGAGATTTCAGAATATGCAACTGCAAGGATCAGTACGATACCTTTTACAAACTGCTGTACATAATCGTTAATACCACACATGATCATACCAGTTGTCAGTACACCCATGATCAGCATACCAATAACAACCATATGTAATTTACCTTCTCCACCATTCAGAGAAACACCACCAAGTACTACAGCTGTGATTGCATCCATTTCATATCCGGAACCTGCAGATGGCTGTCCGGAACTTGTTCTTGATAACAGTACCAGACCAGCGATTCCGGCGAGGAATCCACTGAGTCCGTATGCCATCAGCTTAATCTTTGTTACACCAATACCTGAAAGACGAGATGCTTCTTCGTTACCGCCAACACCATACAGATAACGTCCTAATGTCGTCTTAGCTAATGCATAGATAAAGATAATAAACAAAATAATTGTCAGAATAACCTGATTCGGAATACCTACAATACTTCCCTGTGCAAAAGAACCAAATGCTTTTGTAAATCCATATACAGGAAGACCTCCTGTAACAATATATGCAAGACCTCTGAGAGATGTCTGTACACCTAATGTTGCAATCAGAGGAGGCATATTTAATTTTGTTACACAGAATCCACTGATCAGTCCATAAATCAGTGACAGAATGAGTACCAGGATGCAGGTAACAGGAATCGGAAGATTATAGCTCTTTAAGAAAATAGCTGCTGTTACAGCTGATACACCTGCAACAGAACCAACCGACAGGTCAATACCTCCAGTGAGCATAACCATTGTCTGACCAATACATACAATACCTGTAATAGAAACCTGTTTCAGAATCGTAAACATTGTGGAAGTTCTGAAAAAGTTCTTGGATGTAAATGAAAAGATTGCAATCATAAGCAGCAATGCAACAACAATTCCATAATTCAATAATATAAGAACCGCATTTTTATTCTTCTTCATGTTAAAAATCCCCTTTCAATATCATAATTTGCTTGATGCCATTTCCAGAAGGTGGGTCTGATCATATTCACCTTTGCTAAGTTCGCCGGCATTCTCACCATTACTCATTACAACGATACGGTCAGACATTCCAATCAGCTCTGGCATTTCCGAACTGATCATTATAATGCTCTTGCCTGCCTCTACCAGCTTACACATAAGATTGTAAATCTCCTGTTTTGCACCAACATCAATACCTCTGGTCGGTTCATCAAAAATAAGGATTTCACAGTTTGTGGCAAGTGCTTTTGCAAGCACGACTTTCTGCTGGTTACCACCTGAAAGATTCTTTACCAGCTGTTCCGGACTTGGTGTTTTAACATTCAGCTCCTTAATATACTGGTCAACAATCTCTTTTTCCTGTTTCTTCTGAACCACTGATACTTTAGAGATTTTTTTCAGAATACTGTACACGATATTTTCTCTGATTGTAAGAGAAAGCACGCAGCCCTGTGCCTTTCTGTCCTCCGGAATCAGTCCGATTCCGGCCTCGAGGCCATCTGCCGGACTCTTTGGCGAATATTTCTTACCATTAAAAGTAATTGTTCCGGATTCAATTGGGTCAGCTCCGTAAATTGCTCTTACAAGTTCAGTTCTTCCTGCACCTACAAGGCCTCCAAATCCAAGAATTTCTCCTTTTTTCAGTTCAAAACTTACATCGTGTACTCTTTTATTTTTAAGATGTTCCACTTTAAGAAGTGTTTCTCCAATTTTCCGCTTCGGTTCCGGATAATCATCCGAAAGTTCTCGTCCTACCATGTATGTGATCAGCTGTTTTTTGGTAATATCCTGTACATCCTTGGAAACGATATATTTACCATCACAGAATACACTTACACGGTCACATATTTCAAATACCTCTTCAAGACGATGTGAAATAAAAATAATGGTTACATGATCCTGTTTTAATTTCTGGATAATTTTAAAGAAAACTGCCGTTTCTTTTACAGTAAGAGGAGCTGTTGGTTCATCCATGATAATAAACTCAGATTTTTTGGATACCGCCTTCAAAATCTCAACGATCTGCTGATATGCAATACCAAGATCACAGACTCTCTTATGTACATCAATGTCTACACCCATTTCCTTGCAGAGCTCTTTGGCCTGTTTTTCCATGGCTGCAATGTCTCTGATAATACCCTTCTTGATTTCTCTTCCATAGAAGATATTTTCTGCTACGGAAAGATATGGAATCAGGCTGAATTCCTGATAAATAACACTGATACCAAGCTCCATAGACTGCTTCGGTGTCAGTTTTGCATATTCTTTTCCATTAAATTCGATCGTACCACTGGTTGGTTCATTGGCGCCTGTCAAAATCTTAATAAACGTAGATTTTCCAGCCCCGTTTTCCCCACAAATGGCATGTACCTCTCCACGCTTTACCTCGAAGTTCACGCCGTCCAGGGCTTTTACGCCAGGATAATATTTGCATATATCCTTAACTCTCAAGATAATGTCGTCCATCTTAAACCCCCATTCCCTTTATTAAAAGACACCCCGTAGCAAGCCACGGGGTGTTCTGTTTGTAGATGCTATGCCGCTTTATTATGTCTTCTATTTAGGATCGTAAGCGTATGTGCCATCAAGTAAATCTGCAAGCGGAACCATTACAGGTGTGAATCCCTGAGTCTTGGTTTCTGCCGGTTTTCCGTTTATGCAATAGTATACTAACTGATATGCAGATTCATATCCACAAGCATATGGAGCAAGGTCTACAGTTCCTCTGTAAATAGTATCATCCTGAAGCATGTCGTTCAGAGCTTCGTCTGTTGCATCACCGGAGAATACTGCTACAGGGTCAGATCCTGTGTAACCAGCATTTACAAGTGCCTGATATCCACCGATTCCGCCGCTGTCGTTTGTAGCAACTACCACTTTAAGATCCGGATATGCTGCAAGTGCACTCTCTACGATTTCAAGTCCACCTTCAGGAGTATCACCAGCCTGACGGGTTACTACGTTAACGTTCGGGCATTCTTTTTCAAGAGTATCCTGAACACCATCACCACGTGCGATAACGTCTTCTACGTTATCCTGGGAAATGATACAAACCTGTACTTCATCTTCATCAGCAAGGTTTTCGTTAATCCAGTTTGCAGCATTCTGTCCAATTGCCTGGCCATAGCTGTATTCTTCTACGATATAACGGAAATCAACGATGTCAACGCTCTGTGCTGCACAGCTTGTAACGATACCAGCATCGTTTGCTTTTGTAACAACATCTGTCAGTGCGTTCTGGTCGATCGGGGAGATCATGATCGCATCATATTCATCGTTTACCATTGTCTCAACGTCAGATACCTGTTTATCTACGTCATACTGAGAGTCTACGGTCAATGGTTTTTCCAGTCCCATTTCTTTACATGCAGCTTCGAAACCTTCAACCACCTGTACAAACCATGGGTTTGCAAGGTTCATACAAACATATCCAAGTTTGAGATCTGAAGGAACATCAGATTTCTGAACAGCTGCCTTAACTTCGTCCATTGTCATGGTATCGCCGCCGGCTGCATCATCCTTTGTCTCTTCTGCTGCAGCTGCTGTGTCGTCTGCTTCGCTCGCAAATGCAACTGTTCCGGACAGTGCAGAAGCGATCATTGCTGTTGCCATAATGAGCGCGAGTCTCTTTTTCATTGTAAAAACCCTCCGTTTCGTTTTTTATTATTTCACCGGCCCCCTGCCGGATAAAATACACATTCCTTCTTTTTAGAAATTTACATAGTCTTTGTAATCAGCAAAAATCAGATATTTTGCTTCTTCATCTTCTTCAATTTCCGGAATTCTTCCACCTGCGGTATGGAAACGATTGTCAATCGTGTCATCGTTACAGGTTGATACTTCAAACAGCATAACCTTTCCTGTTCCCGGAACCCCCTGCCATGTATGGTACTGACCCGGTTTCAGTGTTACGCTCTGTCCTGGTTTCAGGATAATCTGTCCGCCTGCCGGAACCGTTACATTACATCCGTCTACACTTACAGTAACCGGCGTATCTGCAAAAGTACCTGGTTTTCCAGCTCTTCCACCTTCTACATCTTTGAAATCTTCTTCGGTACAGTTGTACAAGGTAATTGCAAGATTACCTCCGCCTCTGTTGATGATGTCTTCCATTTTACTCCAGTGATAATGATATGGAAGAATCTGTCCATCACCTACAAGAAGAAGTTTTTCTGCGTATGGCTTCGGATATTTATCTTTCTTATAGAAGTTTCCGTTTCTGAATGTAAAGATTGTAAGACCAATCTTCTCAAAATCGCCACTTCCGAAATCTGTGATATCCCATCCGAGCATATTTTCTACAATCTCTTCGTTCTCTTTGCCAGCCGCTTTCCATTCCGGAACACCCCAATATGCGAATGGTGGAAGAGGCAATCCCCTATCTTCCATAAATTTGATAGTATCCTCGATTATGGAATTTAATTCTGATCGTTTCATTTACCTTCCCTCCTTGTATTATTTTCACACGTCTCTGTGTTTTGTTCATGTATCACATTATATTACTGTTTTTTTATTATTTATAGTGCATTTTAACCATATAATAGTAATTTTGTTCGCGTATATCTTGTCTTTTTTTCTATTTTGCACAAAAAAAAGAACCGTTTTAGTTCTTTTTTTTGTTTGTTTTCTCATTGACTTTCTATATTCTCTTGGTGTAACACCCATCGCTTTTTTGAAGACCTTTGTAAAATAGTTATAGTCAGGAATTCCTACCTCCGTTGCAATATCCGATACCCTGTCTTCAGTATTTCGCAGAAGATCACAGGCAACCTTTACTCTCATTCGACGAATGTGTTCGGAAATTCCCATTCCAAAACTGTGATTTGAAATTTCATACAGTTTTGTTCGGCGTATTTCAAATTCATCGCATATATCTTCAATTGTAATTTCTGCACCTTTATGAATTTTCTTCATAATATAGGCTTCAATTCGTCGAGAAAGATCTTCCTCTTCCACTGATATCGTTTCCGTCACATATAAATGACTGGCACAGCTTTCCATCAGTTTGGCAACTGCATGTAATTTTTCCTGTGTCAGGTTATTTTTCTTCCAGAAACTGTTTTCCAGAGCTTCAAAATCAATCTCATAATTTTTCACTCTGTCGTACATTCTGTTCCACTTCTGTCGCCTGTTCTGCCCATCCTCCAGAAGCAACTGCCCAAGCATAAGATATCCGATGATTATATCACCTACTTTTAGAGGTGCTACTGCTTCCATTAACCCGGCATAACATTCATATATATGAAGCTTTTTAAGCTTTTTGCATTCTCCACATCCCTTTATATCCGAAATCTTACACAGTGCCCTCGCATTCGGATCTTTTCGTACGATTTTGCAATATCCGCAATGATTCCCCGGATATTCTGCAATTTTTTCAAAATTGTCATCGAATACTACGATTCTGATTCCTGTAATCAGATAAAAATTCCTCAACAGGTCTTCCATTTTTTTTGCATCAACCCTGATTTTTATTGCCACGAGTTCCCCCTCCTCCTGCCAATATTCTTTTTAATTTGATATAGTAAAAAAGCACCTCTTCCGAGGTGCTCAACTTAGCAGGGCTACAAGGATTCGAACCTTGAACTGACGGAGTCAGAGTCCGTTGCCTTACCGTTTGGCGATAGCCCTTTATGTTTTGTTTTCGCTACTTCGTTCGCGACAATTGGTATTATATAATAGTCTTCCGGAAAATGCAACCCCTTTTTTGAAATTTTTTTAATTTTTTTTATTTTTCTTCAAAAACATGAAAATACCGCCTATTTCCGGGACTTTTTTTATGTACTCAGAGTGAAATTATGCTATAATCAATAAAAACTTATTGCTGTTTATAATAATGTCTTTCGCAGAACTCTAAAACAGCAGGAAATATTTTTACGAGGAAATTTTAATAATAATTTTGTTCTCATAATGAGATATTATTATTAACCAAAAAGGAGAGCTATATATGAGAGCTAATAATCTTACTCTGCTCACAGACCTTTATGAACTTACTATGATGCAGGGCTATTTTAAGAACCCAACGAACCAGACTGTTATCTTCGATATGTTTTACCGTACCAATCCATGCGGAGGTGCATTTGCCATCACTGCCGGACTGGAACAGATGATTGAATATATTGAGAATCTTAAATTCACAGATGAAGATATCGAATACCTCAGAAGCCTGAATATTTTTGAAGAGGACTTCCTTGAATATTTAAGCAACTTCCGTTTTACAGGTGATATCTATGCAATTCCTGAGGGAACAGTTGTCTTCCCAAGAGAACCGCTTGTCAAAGTTGTAGCACCTATCATGGAAGCTCAGCTTGTAGAGACAGCAATCCTGAATATCATCAATCACCAGAGCCTCATTGCTACCAAAGCAGCCCGCGTTTGCTATGCTGCAAAGGGTGATGCGATCATGGAATTTGGTCTGCGTCGTGCCCAGGGACCGGATGCAGGTATCTTTGGCGCACGTGCCGCAATCATCGGTGGATGTGCCGGTACTTCCTGTGTTCTCACAGGCAAAATGTTCGACGTACCGGTCCTTGGAACTCACGCACACAGCTGGATCATGAGCTTCCCGGATGAATATACCGCATTCAAAACCTATGCCAAACTTTATCCGAATGCCTGCACCTTACTGGTAGATACCTATGATGTCCTGAAATCCGGTGTTCCAAATGCAATTCGTGTATTTGAGGAAATGCGCGAAGAAGGTATTCCGCTTACCAAATACGGTATCCGTATCGACAGTGGTGATCTTGCCTACCTTTCCAAAGAAGCATATAAGATGCTTGCTGCTGCCGGATTTGATGATGCAGTTATTTCCGCTTCCAGCGATCTGGACGAATATCTCATTGAGAGCCTGAAGGCTCAGGATGCCAAGATTAATTCCTGGGGTGTCGGAACACGACTGATCACTGCCAACGATAATCCTGCATTCGGCGGTGTATACAAACTTGCTGCTGTCAAAGATGCAGACAGTACCGAATTTACACCTAAGATCAAGCTTTCCGAAAACACAGAGAAAGTAACCAACCCTGGAAATAAAACCGTATATCGTCTCTATAATAAGAAAACCGGAAAAATCAGGGCAGATCTTATCTGCCTTGCTGATGAAAAGCTTGATGCAGACCAGAACATGGTTCTCTTTGATCCAATCGATACCTGGAAAAAGACAAAAGTTCTCGGCGGAACCTATGAAGTACGCGAACTTCTCGTTCCTGTCATCAGAGAAGGTAAACGGGTCTATGAATCTCCATCTGTTATGGAGCTTCGCGAATACTGCCAGAAAGAGCAGAATACTCTCTGGGATGAATCCAGACGTTTCGTAAATCCTCAGAAAGTATATGTAGATCTTTCTCAGAAACTCTGGGATCTGAAAAAAGACCTTCTGGAAGAAATAAGTGAGAAAGCTCTCGACTGAGCATAAACTCAGATTAAGAGTAACAAAACAGACAAGTCCCCGGCTCCAACCGCAAAAATCAACAGGCAGTTGAAGCCGGGGACTTACTTTTTGATTCAGTTAAAACATATGCTGACATCACAGATTTCGCTTTTAGTCCCAACTCTCATATTTGGTCCAAAAAGCCCTACACCGGATGTAACGATATTATGCATATTTCCTTTCTTCAGATAACCACATTTATTTTCCCAGAAGAATCTGATCACAATATTTCCCGGAAATACCTGTCCGTCATGGGTATGTCCGCAGAGATCCACGTCCACCCCCGCATCCGCCAGCTCCTGAAGTTCTCTCGGCTCATGATCGATAACCAACACTGGCAGTGACACATCCATACCCTCTGTGATTTCCTGCGGAGTCTTTCGTTTATCAATCCCCCGTCCGGGACGCTCATAATCCGGTCTGCCATACAGATAAAAGGAATCATCGATGAGCACATATTCATCTCTCAGAAGCGTAATCCCCGCTTTCTCCAGAAACTCATCCATCTCCGGGGTACTCTCTTTCTTTTCCTTACTGCCAAAGGTAAATCCTGCCAGAATCTTTTCCTGAATATCGTGGTTTCCGTAACATGCATACACACCATACTTCGACCGAATTCCTCTCAATATCTCTGCCAGTTTTTCCGGATCATCCAGTGCCTCATATTCATTATCAAAAATATCTCCTGCCACTACCACCAGATCCGGTTTCTGCTCATTGATCTTCTCTGTCATCTGCTCCATCTGCTTGCATCCAATATTATATCCCAGATGAAGATCTGCGATCAGAACCACATTTAATTCCTTCATATTTCCTGCCTTTTTATCAACAGAAATATTGTACTTCGTTGTATGTATATTTCCGGCACTGAGCACTCCGTAAATACTGACTGTTGAAATGATCACCGCACAGACAGCTCCCACAACAGCAGTTCCCATATTACTGAAAAGCAATTCTCTCCCCGGAAAGGCAAAATTTCTAAAAGGATATTTCAGTAACAGTCTCAATCCATCCGCGATTCCCAGAGTCATAAGTGTATACATCAAAACACCGAGCCAGTAATTACTCAGAAGCTTCATAAATCTCCTGAATCCTGATGCAGGTGCCATAAATGCGATCAGTATACTAAACACTACAAATAAATATACAAGTCCAATCCCCCTGCACACCCACACATTCCGAAAAACCGTATGCAATACCTGAAACCAGTGCAGGCTGCGAAGCAGGATATATACACACACCAACAGATAAAATGGTGCCAGATATATTGCAGCCATATAATATGTCTCCTTTCCAACTCTCATTGCCATAACAATTTTATTACTATAACAATTCCAGAAAATCATAACTGCTTCTTATTATACAAAAAAGAATCCTCAGTTGCTAGTGTGCCGACAAGTTGATTCTTGAAAAAATCTTGCAGGATAAATTTTCTTATTTCAAGGCGGAGGAAGGAGGCGTAGCGGTG
>OHDH01000686.1_pt1 | contig 14728 bp, 9 predicted proteins | sample 1566921 | NCBI WGS metagenome assembly OHDH01 (sample SAMEA3879585, study PRJEB24766) | human gut metagenome | biome: human-associated habitat; feature: feces | place: USA | collected 1985/1987
ATGGCGGATATTCGTTCCTCGGTTCAACCGCCGGGACAATTCCGAATCCTTGTCTGACTACAACCGAATTATCAACTACCTAAAATTATACCGCTATGGGCTATGTCGTATTGCATATCGAGAAGGCAGCCGGAACGGACGCCGCCATGTCGGGACACGTCGAGCGGAGAATAACACCCGCCAACGTCATAACGACACTTACCTACCTGAACGAAGAATTAGTAGAGTTCCCCAAAGGAGTTACCAACCGTACCGAAGCGATCCAGCACCGGCTGGATAACGCCGGACTGGAACGCAAGATCGGAAAGAACCAAGTAAGGGCGTTGCGTGTCATGCTCTCCGGAAGCCCCGAAGATATGAAGCGTATCCGGCAGGCCGGACAGTTGGATGCTTGGGCCAAGGATTCCTGCGGCTGGCTGCAAAAGACCTTCGGAAAGGAAAACGTTGTGTCGGCAGTCCTGCATCTGGACGAGAAGACGCCGCATATCCACGCGACCGTCGTGCCGATCACACGGGGCGAACGCAGAAAGGCTAAGCTGGAGCGGGAGAAGAACGCCCAAAGCGGAAAGAGAACCTATCGCACTAAGAAAGACCGCCCGCGTCTATGTGCCGACGATGTGATGGCACGGGACAAACTCAAAGCCTACCAGACCACCTATGCCGAAGCGATGGCCAAATACGGACTGCAACGCGGCGTCGAGGGATCGGAAGCAAAACATATTTCCACGCAGCAGTATTACCGCGAGGTGTTCGTCCGGAAAAATGAAATGGCCGAACAGATCGAGAATCTGAAAGAACAGCAAAAGACGCTCACGGTAGATATTGCCGCACTCCAAGCACAGCAACGAGCCGCGCAGACAGACTGCAACATTATCGACGAACAGCGGAGGAAGAAGAAAGAAGAATTGGAGAAAGCCGAAACGGAGTTGGCACAGACGCGGCGGGAGATCAAGACCGACAAACTCAAAGGCGTGGCCGTGGATGCCACGACGAAAGCCGTAGAAAGGATCGGAGCGTTATTCCACGACCCCAAGCCCGCGAGGTATGAAAAACAGATTGCAGATTTGCAAGGGGTAATTGCCGACAAGGATAAGTGCATCGGGCAACTGCAACAAGAGATCAAGACCATGCAGGCCGGACACGATAAAGAGGTGGCCAACCTTAAACAGGAAGCACAACAAGTCATAAAAGCCTTGATGCGTGTCGATGAGTTGTGTCCCTATGTAAAGTGGCTGTTGAAATGGGAAAACTATTGTAAGAACGCCGGACTGGACAAGGAGGGGACAAGAGCGTTGTTTACGATGCAGCCTTACCGATACACGGGAGAACTGCATTCGATAAGGTATAATCATACGTTTCGGGCGAACGATGTCATTCTCCAATTCAAACCCGACAAGGACGGGCCGAGCGGGTTCCAGTTCACCATAAACGGAAAGGACTGCGACGAGTGGTTCAGACAGCAACGAAAGGAGTTTTACGAGCGGATAGGAATTGACATCGAACAAACGGAGCAAAGGCGCGGGATGAAGATGTAACCACGAGCGGGACGGAACCAAAAGGCCGTCCCGTTGTTGTTTTAGGACGGCGTATTCCGTTAAAGCCAGAACATGGGCTATTCGGGCGGCATAAACCCTACGGCACAAAAAGTGCCCGCAACATATTGCGGATTCGAATTTTTTGTGCTACCTTTGGGACAAGCGATCCGCTGTAAAGGCGTGAATCGCGTTGCTGTTTGCGTAAACGTAGGAAATTTACAGTCTGCGGCAACAAGAGAGTCCTTGTCGGGTCGTACCACGCCTTGACGGGGCAGTACATTTAAGGCAACTACACCTGACGGGCGTGGGCCTCTTGTGTTACGAAGTCAGACGGGTTTCCTACGACCTACGCAGCGTAAGTAACGCAAGCCGCATACCTTTCTTGTAAAGGACAGCGGGGTTCTTCAGAGCCGGGTTCACGTTTCGTCATTCTTTTATGGCATCAGTCGGGTCGCATAACTAAAATTGAAAAAGATATGTTACCTTTGCGGATGAAAACGGCGCCATAGCCGTAACATATTCATAAGGTTAGGACAACCTTTATACCAGCGGTAAACTTGCGACTATTATAGCGATATAATAGGTTTTAGGATTGGTGTAAAATTTGTCTGAAACCCTTGTCATGCCTGCGGCTTTGTGCCGTGGGCGGGCACGGGCGTAAGGGCAGTTACCATACTAAGGCTCGCAAGGCCGGTGAACGGGACTGTACCTGCGTCCCGTGCTTTTTTATGTGTTTAGGCCGGAACAAGGATTTTTAACAACTAACCCCTAACAATATGTTACGGCCATATACCCCCAATCGGAAAGAATCACGTTCCGCCGACCCTCGGTCGGTGCGGGGTGGGGCGCCGTCATTCGCTGTAACGAGAACGCTCGCCGTCGATAATAATCCCGCTTTAAAGGCACCTAAATCTGGTAACGGCGGGCCGTTCTCCGAACTGGGTGCGGGACATTGGAATTCTTCATGTCGAAGTTGCGTCACTATTTTTTTCATCGACAGTCCCGCACCCGTTTTTCATCATGCAGGAACCGCTAAAAAAGAGAGTGACAAGGGAAGTGATGTAGCTATCATGTCAAGTAAGTCCGTTGCGGTTCCTGCTTCTTCTGTAACAATGCTTCCGAAATCTCCTGCCTCCATAGGCTCGCGTTTCGGAAGCCGAGGGGCGGACGGAAACGATAAGCCGAAGGATGCTCTTTTTCGTTTATCGTGGTGTGAGGCGTACCAGTCCGTTACCGCCCCTCTTTTTCGATACTTCAATTTTACGATAACGGGTGCGGGATACTCGAATCTTAGCTTCATATTTTCCCACTACTGACTTTACTGTTTCCGCACCTGTTTTTTTACGATATATTTTGTATTCTCACAATAATTTAAGATATTTGTTAAATGCAATGCCGAAACTCGATACGGACTTACATCATCACTGTCACACAACCATCGCCTAACGTATTTGGCATTGTCTTTTTAATAGAAAAAGGGATGACCAACCACGATTAGTTAACAGACAATCGTTATTTTATTGCAATTACAATTCGGTCGTCCCTTTATTTTGTATTCTCGAAGTGCCTATAACCTTTGCGTACGTTTAAGAATTGTTCTATAAACCCATAACTACTGAACCATGCCACAAAAATCCTATACGCTGGGGAATCTGCTTCAAGACTGTTTGGATTGCGACATCCGCAAAAGCGACATCCGGCAATTTTTCGATGATCTGAAAAAGAAGGCGCATTTTGTCTATGCAATCTTGTGCGGTGCTCCGAAATCGGTATTTTGGATTACGCTGGACGATGAAGAAAGCCATCCCGACGAAAAGACATTTTCAGTTGCGGAGTTTAACGACAATTACGAAAACTTCGACAGCCGCATCGATTCTTTCCGGGTTAATTTCAATGCCTATTTTTTTCGCGAGCAATGGGCCACGAAGTTTCCCGAATGGGAATTGATGGAGAACCCTTTCAACGGGGAGGAGCGTTTCTGCGCTACGAGCCGCAAGGAGCTGACGGTAGAAATTTTCGTAACGGAATATCCGCATTTGTTGGCTTATCTGTGCCGTCGGGCGGTTCTGGAAAACGCGCCCTTCGAACTGACGCGCGAAACGATTAAACATTACGGATTCAGCCGCGAAGATGTAAAACTCCTGCGCGATTGTATTGCAAGCAACAACCGACGGATCATCGACGAGTTGCGCGAGGAATACGAGCGGCTGAAAGCCATAGACTGCCTGCAGGTAGTGCCTCCAAAAAGGCGGGGGCGGAAGCCTAAAGCCGAAGTGTCTGCCGAAATCCAGCCCATAGCCAAAAAACCGAGGACGAGGATCAGTCGAAAGAAATTCGTGCCGACACGAAGCGTAAAAAGTTAGGCGTAAACCATCGGAAAACGCAGAGTACTCCTCACCAATTAGCGGAGATGGTTTTCAATATAACAACGAGAATAATTTGCAAATATGATTATCCGTATAACGTCCGTTAATATTTTTTAACATAACACGAATAAATCATGCGTAAAATTTATACAAAGACATTTGTGTATTTTGCTGAAATTCAATATATTTATAATGAAATAAACAATCGAAATATCATTATGGACATACTGAACTTCACGTATTATTTTTTAATATATAATTTGATATTTAATTAAAATATATTTATCTTTGATTTCATAACACTACTTTTTAACATTAAAATATGCCGCTATAACACTGCTTTTTCTATCAAACCAAAGATACGGCGTCACTCCGGAATCTTTACTCTTGTTCAACTAAAACCCACTTATTTATGAGGAAATTAACCAACCGAGCACTTTTCATCTGCTTTGCTCTGATGACGTCCTTTTGCCTCATTGCGCCGGCTACCGCTCTGCGTTCCTACGCGCAGGAGGGGGGGGCAGCACCCTTGAAGGCCTGATCAAAGACGACTCCGGGCCGCTTCTCGGAGCAACGGTGATTGTGAAGAACACGACGCGCGGAACGACAACCGACATGGACGGCAAATTCCGTCTGGAAGGGTTGCAGCCCGGCGACGTACTGCAAGTAACCTACGTAGGATACGACCCCTACGAGGTGACCTACACAGGTCAGACGACACTGGACATCCTGATGACGACGACCGCCAACCAGCTGAACGCAGTCGTAGTGACTGCCATGGGTATCGAACGTCAGTCGAAAACACTCTCCTATGCTGCCGAAACGGTCGGCGGCGATGACGTGGCCGACATCAAGTCGGTCAATATGATCAACGCGCTGCAGGGCAAGGCCGCCGGTCTGCAGATTACCCCGAACTCGACGGGCGCGGGCGGATCGTCGAAAATACTCTTCCGCGGTAACAAGTCGATCAACGGCTCGAACCAGCCGCTGGTCGTCGTCGACGGCGTCCCCCTGATGATGAACATCACGTCCGAACAGGTCAACAGCAACTGGGGCGCCCAGCGCGACGGCGGCGACGCCATGTCTACGATCAACCCCGACGACATCGCCTCGATCTCCCTGCTGAAAGGCGCGTCGGCCGCCGCCCTCTACGGTGCGGTAGCCGCCAACGGCGCCATCATGATCACGACCAAATCGGCCATGGCAGGGCGTCTGGCGGTGAACGTATCGAGCAACACGACCATTGACACCCCGCTCTCGCTGCCCGAATTCCAGAACACATACGGGGCGAACGGCCAATACAGTTGGGGCGACAAACTCGCGTCGAAGGCTCCCGATTACGCCGAGAAGTTCTTCCGTACGGGCTGGACGACCAACAACTCGATCTCGATCAACGGCGGCGCCGAAGACCTGCGAGCCTACTTCTCCTACGGCAACGTAACATCCGGCGGCATCACCCCTGAAAACGACTACTCGCAACACACGCTCAACGCCAAAGTCGGTTTCGACCTTTTCAACGACCACATCAAGGTCGATTTCAACGCCAAATACGTGAACCAGCACATCTCGAACCAGCCGGCCGGCGGTTTCGTCTTTAACCCGCTCGTCGGCACCTACACTTTCCCGCGCGGCGGCGACTGGAACGGCTACAAAAGCAACTTCGAGACCTACAACGGCGAGCTCAACGCCAACGTCCAGAACTGGGTGACTACCACCGACGAGACCAACAGCAACCCCTACTGGCTGCTCAACCGCGAACGCCCCGTCGTCGAACGCAACCGCTACGAATTCGGCGGATCGATCAAATACCAGATCATCGACGGACTTTCGCTCACGGGCCGCATGCGCTACGAGCGCGCCGACGAACACTACGTACGCAACCACTACGCGTCGTCCTACGGCAATAAATACACCTACGGCAAAATGGACGACAACCGCTACTTCAGCGAACAGCTCTATGCGGACCTGCTCGCCCAGTACAACCATACGTGGGACGATTTCTCGCTCAACGCCACCCTCGGCACCAGCATGATGCAGACACGTTCGAACAACGTGAGCCTGCTCTACGAGCAGAGCAAGTTCGTCGCTCCGGGCAACGGCGGCGCCTACTATCCCAACATCTTCAACCCGTCGAATTTCTACATGAACGGCACGACCATGGGACTGGAGCGCAAACGGCTCAACTCGGTCTTCGGAGCTGTCACGTTCGGCTTCAAAGAGGCGCTCTTCCTCGACGTGACGGCCCGTAACGACTGGTCGTCGGCCCTCGCTTACACCGACGGCTACTCGTTCTTCTATCCTTCGGTGGGCGCCAGCCTTCTGCTCAACCGTTTCGTGGACATGGGCCGGAATATCGACCTGTTCAAATTCCGCGGTTCGTACTCCATCGTCGGCAACGACGTCCCCGTCTACAAGACCAATCCGCGCTATACCTACGGCGACCAAGGCGCCATCAACCCGCCCAAATCGGTGCCGTTCCGCACGCTGAAACCCGAAAAGACCCACTCGTTCGAGGTCGGTTTCGACGGAGAGTTCTTCCAGCACCGTCTGCACGTAAACGCCACCTATTACAAGACCAACACCAAGAACCAGTACTTCGAGGTGACGCTGCCGTGGGAGAGCGGTTACAAATCGCAGTTCGTCAATGCGGGCAACGTCCAGAACCAAGGCTTCGAACTGACGGCCGGCTGGTTCCAAGACTTCGGCAATGAATTCACATGGTCCACCGATCTGAATCTCTCGTACAACGACAACAAGATCATCGAGCTTTTCGACGGTATCCAAGACGGCGTAACGGTCTCCAACTTGGGCGGCGCCAAAGTGATCCTCTATGAAGGCGGCCAGTATGGCGACCTCTACGTCCGCACGCTCAAACGCGACGAGAGCGGCAAACTGGTGACGGAAACCCCCGAAGGCGCCGACTACCAGATCCCCGTAAACGGCGGCGAGCAGAATTCCGACCTGAAATACATGGGCAACATGAACTCGAAGTGGAACATGGGCTGGAACAACACGTTCCGCTACAAGGACCTGACACTGAGCATGCTCATCGACTTCCGCATCGGCGGCAAGGTCGTTTCGATGACCGAGGCCACACTCGACGGATACGGCGTATCGGAACGCACGGGCCGGGCGCGCGACCGCGGCTACGTGATGCGCGAGGGCATCAAATTCTCGAACGTCAAGGCTTACTACGACGTGGTGGGCGCGACAAGCTTCAACTCGGTCTACAACGTCGAGGATTACGTATACGACGCGACCAACGTCCGTATGCGCGAGATTTCGCTGGGCTACACTTTCCGTAACCTGTTCGGCCAGTCGAAGAACCTGACCCTTGCGTTCATCGCCCGCAACCTTTTCTTCTTCTACAAAGACGCCCCGATGGATCCCGACGTGTCGATGGGTACGGGCAACGGCCTGCAAGGCTTCGATGTCTTCAACCTGCCGACCACGCGCAGCTTCGGTCTGAACGTGAAACTGAATTTCTAATCAAAAGCGTTTACACATTATGAAACTCAAGAATATTCTTAGAAACGTTACCGCAATGGCGCTTCCCCTCGCACTGTTGGGAAGTTGTACGGGAGATTTCGAAGAGCTGAACACCAATCCCTACGAGATCGACCCCGAAGAACTGCCGTTCGAAGCGCAGTTCTCCACTCCCCTCTCGTTCAGTTACCCCACCCACCAGAACCTGTTCCAGTACTGGACCTCGTTGTCGATCGACAACTACGGCGGTTATTTCGAGGTGCCGCACAGCAACTGGACGATGGCGCGTTACGACCTCGCCCGCGGGTTCTGCGGCGGCATGCACGAGAACTTCATGCAGAAAATATTCAACAACACCCGCCGGCTGATCAAACAGTGCGACGCCGCCGGACAGCATGACTTCGCAGCCGTAGCCCGCATCGTCGAAGCGTATAACCTGCTCCAGTATACCGACACCTACGGCCCGGTTCCCTATTCGTCGGTCCTCGCAGCGGACGAACTGGCCGAACGCCCCAGCAGCTACGCCTACGACAAACAGGAAGATATCTACAAGGCGATATTCGCACAGCTGGACAAAGCGCTCGAAGGACTGGATACGGAGACCGCAGGTCTCGCATCGTTCGACTGCTGGTGCAACGGCGACCGCACGCTCTGGAAGAAGATCGCCAACCAGCTCAAGCTGCGCATGGCGCTGCGCATCGTCAAGGTAAACCCCGTCGATGCTGAAAAATACGCCAAGGAAGCCATTCAGGCCGGAGTCCTCGAAGACAAGGACATCCTTATCAACAAGTCCTACTCGAACGAACTGCGCCGCATGATGGACTGGCTGGATTCGGGCATCGGTTCGTCGATCGTAGCGTTCATGAACGGCTACAACGACCCGCGCCGCCCGCTCTATTTCACCACCAACGTCCGCCATCTGGTCAAGGAGACCGCCGAACCGACAGGCGAGAAAGACCAGAACAACGAGGACATATACAACGAAAGCGACATCCTGATCCGCAAGGGAGCGCAATACATCGGAGTTCCCGTAGGCTGCGAATTGGGCAATAAGAACGGCGGCAACGACAACCAGCGCGTCTACTACTCGTTTCTGGCCGGCGGATATGCGACGCCGCAGCCCATCATGTTCGCCGCCGAAGGCTGGTTCCTGCGCGCCGAAGCCAAACTTCGCTGGACCGACGCCGGGCAGCAGAGCGTAAAGGAACTCTATGAAAAGGGTATCGAGGTTTCCATCCGCAACCAGAAGAGCTACCGACAGTCCGACGCCGCGGCAGCATGGACCGAGAAGAAACTGACGGCCCCCGACTGGGCGGCTATCGACGATGCGGCTATCAGCAGCTACATCAACGACGATACCTCCTCACCTGAGGGTTATACGGACCCGTGGAAGCCGGAATACAACTCCGATCCGACCACCAGTATCACGGTGAAGTGGGACGAAGGCGCTTCGAATGAAGAAAAGCTCGAACGCATCATCACCCAGAAATGGATCGCCAACTTCCCGCTCTCGACCGAAGCGTGGGCCGATTACCGCCGCACGGGCTACCCCAAACTCTTCCGTCCGAAGCAAAATCTGGCCCCCTCGATCATCGACACGCAGCTCGGCCCGCGCCGCCTGCTGTACAACGAAACGGAACTGAGCTCCAACACCGTCGAGGTGAACAATGCCATCCAGCTGCTGAAGGCTGAATCTTCCGAAGTGAAAGGCGACGGCGACACCGGTGGCACCCGTCTGTGGTGGGACCGCAAGGACAAAGGCAATTTCTAACCCCGCCGATCCGTTTCACTCATAAACCGGGACTCCGTCGTTATACGACGGAGTCCTTTTTTCCATCCGACACATCCGAATCGGGCTCCGGCGCATTTCCGACCACTATCATGCGGCATACCATTTTTTCATGCCCCCGAATGGCTCGTACCGGAAACGGACAGATGATTTGCAAATATCAACTATTTTGTATTCATTTGTAATGAAGATAAAAATTAAGGTTAAAAACTTGTTTTAGTTGTAGCGGTAGCGACAGAGTTGTGAAACACCGTCGCTACATTTTTATTACCGGAAAATAGGCTATATATCAATTATTTTTCGTAATTTGCAGAAAACCATTTTAATCTTATTGCCCATTCGTCATCAAAGCCATCTAACACGGTAACAAGAAATAAAAGGGAAGAAGGTACGAGGCTCATAACCTCGTGCCTTCGTTTTGTATTTAGCACTTAAATCGAATATTTTTGCAAGTTCAAAGAAAATTCCTACCTTTGTTTTTGACAAGGGTTATTTGACAAGATGATTACGCAAAGTAGCGAATTTCGCACATTCTCCAAATCGTTACTAAAACCCCTGTAAAATCTTCTTAAAAGTCTGTTTGTCAGATTGATATATTTATCAACTGATTTATTAAAATAAGCAACAGCCCCACGCCTATATCCCTTGTACAAGGATATGACGCGGTAAGATGTTTGCCCTTTCTCTCTACAGATTAGAATTTCCTACGTTCCATCAACGAGAATAAGCAACACTTTCCGTGTTTGTCGTATGTCCCACAAAGATAGACAAGACAAACTAAAAAGCAAAACATCTTTCCGATTTCTCGGAACTGTTGCAGATTAAAAATAGACTTTACGCCTGCATAACCTCTGTAATTATGAGTTGCAGATAATTCGTGTTTACAATTATCGACCTTATGCCAGCATAAAAACAGAAATTAGAGGTTGCAAAATCTTCTCGGAATTGCAAAGCCCCTAATCTCTGTAATTTGCAGTTTTACTATGTCGATATGCAGACCGAGTTTTACTCTCCTGCAATCTTCTGTATCACGCCGTCCATGTAGATTGCCTGTCCGCTGGTTGTTCGTCCCCACCAATGACAATCGAGCGCGTCGATTACGACCTCTCCCCGTCCTTTGAGTTCCTGTGCCAAGTAAGGCGATACCAGCCACCACTCGAAAACCTCCCCGTCCATATCGACAAAGGGATACATGTATTCCTCGTCGATTTTACCTGCACGGATGAGTTCTTCCACCACCTCGTTCTGTCCGTAAAACACATGCAAATCCGCTATGCGTTTTGCCCTTGACTGTCTGTCCATATTTTTAGATTTTACATTCAATAAAGGGCGGGGGCTTTGATTTATCTATCTGTTCGTGGGCAGTATATAGACAAAAAACTCCGACTATTGTCGGAGCTATTTGGAATTTGTTGGTGGTGGCGGTGGAGGTAGAGGCGGTGGAGCATTTTTTGATGTCAGCCCTCTGATTTGCACACTTTCTGGCGAATCATATTCTTTCTCATTGATTATCATGCTGTACTATTTTATTCTGGGTTTAGGCGGAAGGGGCGGGGTTGCTGTATTTGTTGTTTTCCCGTCTTGTATTCTCTTGGGCTTGCTTGTTCCTGTTGGTTTTGGAGGAACAGCATCTAACTTATCATTTCGTATCATAAGCCTCTTATTTCTTTATAATAGTTTTAGGTGGAGGTGGAGGGACTGCATTAGTAGGGGTTAAACCAAGTTTTACTTTTACATCTCCTATAGGCTTGGTTGGAGGTGATGGCGGAGTTGGAATAGACGGCGTTTTACCTTCTGTTAAAATTGTATTTGCCATATATGTCATTTATAAAGTTTCCTTAATCTGGTGACTGCTTAATGTATCTTGCTGTATAACTTTTAGTCCATTCGATGTTTTCTCAATAGATGAGATCGCGTGAGTCGTAGTTTTTTCTCGCAATTGATGTTGTTTTGGACTGTTAAAAACGAGATTTACAAACACAAATCCCAAAATAAACGTAATACCTCCAATCATCAGCCATGCAGTTGGCCGATTATAACGATTATCTAATTTTCTATTTTTATCATATATTTCCCTGCTTCTTCGCTGTGTTTCATCATATCTTTCTTGGTCATTATCTGTGTTGTACTTCCCCCATAAATAGTTGTCAATATTCTGAATATTTGTGCGGCAATTTCTTTTTGCTTTTAAATATGATAGGATATTCAGAATAATACACACGGCAAGAGCAATCCATCCAACAGCAAGAATCCACCAAAATCGATATTCTATTTTAGGTGCTAGTGCTGTAATGAAACTGAATGAAATAGCCATTGCTCCAGATGCTATTTTAAGAACTAATCCCTCAAAAATTGTTTCTGTCTGGTCTATGGTTGCTTGGTTGCTTTCGCGTGTACTTTCAAACCATGCTCTGTAATCTGGCTTCTCCATAATGCTCAGTATGTTATATCTGCAAAATTATAATATTATCTTGAACAAAGGAAATATGTTACTCTTATTTATTGATTGAGTGCCTGCGGCACGCCATCTAAAGAGAAAAAGAAAACAGAAAATTGAATGACATAATTTTATAAGTCCCTATAAATGAAATAATCTGCAAAATATGTCATTCTCCTATTAAAAGGGAAAACCCTCATGCTTGCGCATGAGGGCTGTATATCTAAAATGCAAACCCTCTGAATTCTTCCTTATCGAGTTTGTTTTGCTCTACCTGTTCTATAACTGCATTATATTGCTCCTGCATATCCAGAATCTTAATAAAGTATGGCAATGATACCTTTTCGGGTAGGTTCTTGCATCGTTTATCGAGTTGGTAGGTTATGCTTATTGGCTCTGTTCTCGATAAGCCTATTGCATTATACTTTGTAAGCAGTACGGACATAGCCCGTTTATCCCACTTGGGAGCGGTTATGCCTTTCACCTTGCAGAAATCGCATATCTCCTTATAAATCCCTGCATTGGTCTTTTTAACAGAGGAATTGATAAAACAGTCTACCGTTAGTTCATAGCCCTTTGCAATCTGCTTTATAAGCCCTAATTGCAGACACTCTTTAATGAGGGCTGTTGTCGTATTTCTTGATAAACCGATACTCTTTGCAATTTGGCTGTTGCGTCATTGGATGGTATCCGTATTATTAAGGCATACCGACTTTAATAATAGCAGAAACCCTGCAATCTTGGCGGGATAGTTCCTCTTAAAGAAACTATTATCGAGGAAGAAATAGTCTTTGTTTGCTGGCTTTATATAGTAGGAATTGCGCTTTATAAAACCTCTGTCTGCATCTTCTTTAATGGTGGTATGCACAGTTAGATAACCTGCGTCTTTCAGCCGTTTAATGCTCCGTCGTATGGTCCGTTCATCCAATTCCGTCAGTAAGGATAGTTTTTCCTCTGTTATATGGGATATGTTGGTCTTGTGATTGGAGCAATATTTAATGGTTGCTCACACGTAAATATCAATAGGCTTACTGTTGCCCGTCTGAAAGTTCACGATTGATTTGGGGATTACTGTATAATTCATCGTTAGCAATGGAATTTTGATTGTTCGTAAATATGATTTCTTTTAAGTGTAGCAGTTTTCGGAAGCAGGCTACGCCGTAATGTTCTTTGGCCTGTTTGCGGTTCTCGAATCACCTGCGGTCTTTGATGTGGTAGTACATGGTCGGTACGACTTTAATAGGTAGTGTATAAGTAGGTATTGTATATATAGGACACTTTTGAGCAGTTTGCACAGGACAGTTTTGAGCAACTCTCTATCCCGTCATTCAAAAACCTACTATCTCTTTAATTGGAATCTTCCACATTTTCTGATTCTGAAATACTCTTTTTATAGAGAATACTTGATTCGTACTCAAAAAATGTGGTAAAGGATTTCACCGCATTTTTTCTGTGTGTGAAATATCTTTTTATAAGGGAATTTCATTTCCCACACAAAAAATATGCGACTATCGCCCAAAGACAAGGACAGCATATCTGCCGTCCTTATCAGTCCTAATAACATATTCTCTATGGAAGAAACAAGAATTACCCTTGTCTGTGAATTGATATGCAAATATGTAAATAATTTAATCGATAATCAAATATTTTAACATTATTTTTTAAGGAAATTTTGCAGGAAAATTCGCTACCTTTGAAAATAACCTTAAACTATCTGTTTTATGGAAATTTATGAATATGTGCATAGCATCGGCAATCGAATGTTCCCTACATACGAAATTGAGGAGGATGGAAAGGAATACCAAGTCGATACCGCTTGTACAGGGGATTTTATCGTACCACACAAGGACGGAAAACTGGATATGTCGAAATTCCCTTTTACCAAAGAGCAGTTCTTGGAGAACACGTCAGTAATTCGTTCGTTACAGGCATTGGGCATCGACATCGAAAAATTCTGGGTGGCATTGCTCTTTGTTTATTACCTTACACAAAAGAAAACAGAGAACGTAATGGCGATTCCTGCACCTGCTTTCGACCAGTTCCGAGCGTTCGCCAAGTATCTCCATGCCAATCCCGATGCCAAAATTCGTATCTGGCGGGGGCGTGAACACGGTGTAACCATCGAATCACAAGAGGCAATACAGATGTTGGGTGCTCTTTTGGCAGAAAACTCCGCCACACTCTATGCCAATCTGTCACGCAATGTGGAGTTTGGCTTGGGCGATTTCTCGATCAATTTGAAAGATTGCTACAAAATTACCTTTGTTGTTGCGTGTCTGCTGCCATTTCTGGAGCAATTCAAGGCCATGATGCGAAACTCATGGGCACGAAACGTAAAAGGCATGAAAGCGATGGCGGACGTCATGGCAGGGATCGGACGGGAACGACAAAAAAACTTCCTCTCCTATTGTCAGCATTTGATCCGGGAGAACTTCATGTACCGGTTCCAATCGCCGGAACTTAATTATATGAATCTGGACGAGGCTAGCTTCTCCGTTAAGTTCTCCCCTTTCGTCAACGAGCGAAACGTGATCGATTTGATGGAAGAATTGGCGAAAGCGGAACGCCATATCACACAGAACGTGAATGCCAAGATGGTCTTTTTTGATTTATCCTTACGAATTACCGTACTAATCAAAAGATAAGTCTTCAGATTTTCTTGTTACGCCAATTTCCTTTCCATAGATAGAAGAAAGAAGAAAGGATCATGATATTATATACATACTCCGTAGTCCAGCAAACCGCCACGTCCGCACGCAACCATACGGCGACATACAATATATATAATACGTACACGAATATGCTAGCCATATCGATTTCCAGCGCACGGCGGGTATTGCCTGTCCCCGATACGCTAAAGAAATAAATAAAACCGGGAACGGCGAAAAGATAAGAGGACAGCATCACCCACAGCGAGGGGATCGAGCTAGCGATCAGATCCGGGTTATCCGTATAAATACGCAATACGGTAGACGGGAACATAGCGATCAAGATACCGATCGGTAGCACGAACGCATAGCATAGCCCGATCATCCTCCGGCAAAGCGGAAGCACCCGGTCCGACTCCCCGGCGCCGATCAAGTTACTTACCAGCGAGCTGTTCGTGGAGGCGAAA
>OHDH01000724.1_pt1 | contig 14253 bp, 10 predicted proteins | sample 1566921 | NCBI WGS metagenome assembly OHDH01 (sample SAMEA3879585, study PRJEB24766) | human gut metagenome | biome: human-associated habitat; feature: feces | place: USA | collected 1985/1987
GAAATATCTTCTTCTAATGCCATGCGGATCAGTGGATCAGCATGAAGTTTTAATGTAATCTCATTCATTGTGGGTACCCCTTTCTTTTTCCATTTCTTCAAAAATGCTGGCTTTGTAATCAGCAAATAATTCGGTTGTATTATAATCAGGAATCGTTACCGCCTCTTTCATAGGTGCAGGCACCTGGTAAGTATCGGCGATCTCATCTGCTGCTCTTTCGGCAAAAACAAGGCTCTCCAGCAGGGAATTGCTGGCCAATCGGTTGGCTCCATGCACGCCGGTGTTAGAGCATTCTCCCGCAGCATATAAGCGCGGCACAGCCGTGCGCCCCGTGAGATCTACCGCGATGCCGCCCATGAGGTAATGTTGGCAGGGGAATACAGGGATCAGATCCTGCGCAATATCTACTCCCTCCTCCAGGCAACGCTTGGAGATGGCAGGGAAACGGTTATATAAAAAGTCACGGTTTTTATAGGTGATGTCAAGAAAAAACTGGTTGCTGCCCGTGCGGCGAGATTCCAGGATGATCGCGCGGGAAACAACATCACGTGGGGCGAGCTCCAACCGGTCGTCATAGTGGGCCATAAAACGCCTTCTCTCGCAGTTGAGCAGATAAGCGCCTTCCCCACGAACAGCCTCGCTGATGAGAAACTGCTCGCGTTCCTTTTCCGAATGGAAGGCTGTGGGGTGGAACTGAACGTAGCTTAAATTTTTAATCTGGGCGCCAAGCTCATACGCAAGGCGAATGCCATCGCCCGTTGCAATGGAGGAATTGGTGGTGTAGCGGTAAACACGACCGATGCCGCCCGTTGCCAGGATGCAGTAGCTGCAAAAAACGCTGCCCGGCTCCTCGCCGCACAACAGATCTAGCCGGAATCCGCCGCGCACCTGGGCCATCTCACACACGGTGGTGTTTTCGGCAAGCTCAATATTCGAGCGCTGCCGCACCTGGGCCAGAAGCTTGATCACAATTTCATAGCCGGTCTGATCCTTATGATGCACAATCCGGCGGCGGGAATGGCCGCCCTCTAGTGTTTTTTGCGGCCGTCCGTCAGGCGCCTTGTCAAAATCTACGCCAAGCTCCATAATCCGGCGCACATCGTCCGGCCCCTCATGAACGAGTACATCCACGCTCGCAGGCGTGTTTTTATGGCCGCCTGCAATCAGCGTATCCTCATAGTGCAGGTCGAAGCTGTCGTTTTCAAAATCAAGCACAGCCGCTACACCGCCCTGGGCAAGGGAACTGTTGGAGAGCGTGTCCTCCCGCTTGGAAAGCATTAAAATTTGCTTGCTTTCATCAAACTGAAGCGCGGCGTAAAGCCCGGCTACGCCGCAGCCAGCGATGATGACGTCATATTTTTGTTGTTTGACCATTCTTTTGGCATCTCTTTTCCCGCGCGGCGGTCAGCCGCCGTATTTGAGCATGTTGTCGAGGCTGCGTTTCGCAGCCTTGCGTAAAGGCTCCTCCAGCACGATTTCTTCCCCGCCTGCTCCGGTGATTGCCATATAAACATCTTGCAGGGAGGTCGTTTTCATATCGGGGCAGATGAGCTTGTCCCCTCGAAGCTGATAGAAATGCCGCCTAGGATATTTTTGAATCAAATCGTTGTATACGCCGCATTCCGTGCCGAAGAGGATATCCTCCTGCTCATTTTGCAGGGCATAATCGATGATAGCGCTCGTGGCGCCAATCATATCCGCATGCTGGAGGGCCTCCGGCGGGCATTCGGGGTGCATGGCGAGCTTGGCGCTCGGGTGCTGGGCCTTGGCGCGCAGCACATCTTGCTGCGTGATGCTGTTATGTATTGGGCAGTAACCATCCCAAAGGAGAATTTCCTTCTCCGGGCACTGTTTGCGCACCCACGCGCCCAAGTTTCGATCCGGTATAAAAAGAATTTTGTGCCCGGGCAGCGCGCGGACGATTTTAACCGCGCTTGACGAGGTAACGCACACATCGCATTCCGCCTTGAGCGCGGCGGTCGTGTTGATATAAGCGACGACCGTAACCTCCGGGTTCTCCTCACGGAAGGCGCGCACGCGCGCAGGCGTGATCTGCTCCGCCATCGGGCAGGTTGCGCGTTTTTTCGGCAAAATCACTGTCTTTTCCGGAGATAAAATTTTAACAGTTTCCGCCATAAAGCGCACACCGCATAGGACCACGCGTTCATTCTGGTAGGCGGTGGCGGCTTTGGCAAGGGCATAGCTGTCTCCGCACACATCGGCAGCCGCAAGAATATCCGGCGCTTGATAGGTGTGCGCGAGGATTAATGTGCCGTTTTTTTCTTTCTCATGTGCCAGCAGGTGTATCAGTTCTTCCTGGTTCAAAGAAGTCCCCCCTCATTTTACAAGGAAGCCGCAAGCGCCGCAGGCGGTTTCCCATCCGATATCGTTTCGTTTTATTGTACCACCATTTTCTCCTGCGTACAATATTTTTCAAACGTTATTGCATAAAAAAACAAAGTGGGATATGATACAAATGACTGGCCTAACCAGCCGGAAAATCATGGGGAAGAGGTTACCATTGGATGAAAAGGTAGATTTATTCAAACGGGCGTTTTTTCTTTCGCGCCGGAAAGAGGCGCTGCAAATACCCGAGTGAACGGGAAAGGATGCGGTTATGATTATGGCTTATTTTGAAAATATAGAGCGCCCGGAGCGCGCGTTGCTTGTCAGCGTGGATACGGGGGCATTTGATGCACAAGCATCCATTGATGAGCTGGAGGAGCTCGCGCACACGGCGGGCGCAGAGGTGCTCGCTAAAATGGTGCAAAAGCGCGACACGCCGGACGCAGCTACCTTCATTGGCTCCGGCCGGATTGTGGAGATCAAAACCTTTTGCCGCGATCATGAAGCGGATCTGCTGGTTTTCGACAGCGAGCTGACGCCGTCCCAACAGCGTAATATTGAGAAGCTCACGGATGTGCGCGTGATTGATCGGACGATGCTGATCTTGGATATTTTCGCCGCACGCGCCAGATCAAGCGAAGGCAAGCTGCAAGTAGAGCTTGCACAGCTCAAATATGCCCTGCCGCGCCTGGGCGGCAAGGGCACGGAGCTTTCCCGCTTGGGCGGTGGCATCGGCACGCGCGGCCCAGGCGAAAGCAAGCTGGAAAGCGATCGCAGGCATATCCGGAGGCGGATCGACGCGCTGGAAAATCAGCTCGAAATTGTGGGGCGCAGGCGGGCCCGGCTGCGGGAGCGGCGCAATAAAAACGGAGTGGAAACGGTGGCGATCGTCGGCTATACCAACGCCGGGAAATCCACCCTGATGAATACGCTCACTCATGCGGGCGTGCTGGCGGAGGATAAGCTCTTTGCAACGCTCGACCCCACCGCCCGCGCCCTGACTCTGCCGGATGGGCGCACGGTTATGCTGATTGATACGGTCGGCCTGGTACGCAGGCTGCCTCACCAGTTGGTAGAGGCGTTTCAATCCACATTGGAGGAGGCCGCGAGCGCCGATGTGATCCTCAATGTGTGCGACGCTTCCAGCCCGGAGTGCGCCGAGCATCTGGAAGTGACGGCGAAGCTGCTCGACGAGCTGGGGTGTGCCGGGAAGCCGGTGGTCTCTGTGATGAATAAATGCGATTTGGCGGGTAACGTTTATCATTTGCCCTCCATCGGGCACACGGTGATGGTCTCCGCCTTATATGGCAGAGGGATAGAGCAACTGCTCGATGCAATTGTGGCTGCTCTGCCCGTATCCCGCCGCAGGGTAGAACTCCTCTTGCCCTTTGATATGGGCGCTTTTGCTGCGCGGCTACGCCGGGAGGGGATTGTCCATATGGAAGAATACCGTGAAGATGGGCTTTATCTGGAGGCAACAGCGGAAATTGCTTTACTGGAACAGGTGAAGCAGTATATCCTTTCATAAAAGAGGCCCCTCGCGGATACAAACGGGATTTGTAGAATCGCCTGTGCCTATTGACAGGAGGAGTATGAAGATGAGTCCAAAGAATACCGCGGGAATCTGGTATCATGGCTCCAACAAAAAATTTTCCCTCCTGCGGGAGGGAAGCACGATCACGCCGAATAGAGCGCTAGCGGAGGCGTTTTCACACAAGCCGCCGATATTATCCTGTGAAGCGGATGGAACGCTGCTGCATAACGGAAAAAAATACGGCTATCTCTACTGTATCGACGAACCGATCGACGAGGAGCGCGATCTGTACCAGCATCCGCGCACAACACTGGAGCCAGGCTCGGAGTTCCTGACGGCGCGCCCGCTGCGTGTGCGCTGGGTTGCCGATGTCGGTAAGCCTGGCAAGGAGGATCGCAAGACGGCGAAACGCCGCCTGAAGGGATTGGCTGGAAAAAGAAAAACTTGATCGATTGCATCCCGCGGCGATTTTTGGACCGCCAGCCTCCAAGTCAACACGGTAAAGCCGGTCTTTATAAAAGAAAAAGGCTGTTGTGAACGGGGAAAAGGCACCGTTCGCAACAGCCCCTATATTTGTTTTGTTAAAATCCAAAGGGATTGAAATAGGTGTTGGTGGTAGAGCTCTCCGTTGCTTCGTTGGAGGAGGAAGATCCTTTATCCTCTACAAGCTTTACTTTTACATCAAATTTGGAGGTTTTGTAGTTATTGTCAATTCGGCACAGTGTTAGGGTGAGTGTATCGCCGACCTTGCTCTCTTCAATCAGCTCCAAGAGCGTGTTGGAGTTATCAAGGTTTTTGCCGTTGACAGCGATAATCATATCGCCTGCTTTGGCGTCCGTGTTGACAAGATCGCTGTCGGAGCCGATGCTCTTAATGACCAGCGTGCCCGCCGGAAGGTCTGTAAGCTGAACGATCATGCGGTAGCTGGATTGCTGGCTGGCCGCATAATAGGTGACGCCGAGCTTCGGCCTGCCGGGCACATAGCCGTTTGCAATGAGCTTGTCGACGATCTCCTTTGCAGAATTGATCGGGATGGCGAAGCCAATGCCCTCATAGCCCTCCGCAATTTTAGAGGAATTGATGCCGATCACCTGGCCGTACATATTGACGAGCGCACCGCCGGAGTTGCCGGGGTTGATCGCCGCGTCATGCTGGATGCATTTCATCGGGTAGCCGATCTCACTGCTAATGGGGCGGTCGATCGCGGAGACAAAGCCGCCGGTGAGCGTGCCGAAAAATTCTGTGCCGAGCGGGTTGCCGATGGCGAAGACCTGCTGGCCCACGGCAAGCTTGGAGGAATCCCCGAAGGTGGCGGCTTGCAGGCCGGAGGCCTTGATGCGAAGCACGCCTACATCGGAGCGCTCATCGTAACCGACCACGTCTGCGTCATAAGAGGTGCCGTCTTCCAACTGCACCGTGGCTTTGACATTGTTACCGCTGATCACATGCGCGCAGGTGATAATATAGGTGTATTTGCCGGTTTTGTCTTCCCCCATGATGATGCCTGTGCCTTCGCCGGATTCGCTCTGGTTCTGGCCCATCATATTATTCTGTGCAGTTTCTGATACGATTACGCCTACAATTGAAGGCTTTACCTTTTTGGCAACTTCCTCGGCGGTCAATTCACCTTTTTCATTGGTGGTGGATTGGCTGTCGGGCGTTTCTTCGATGGCAAGGGTTGGACCGTCTGGATTGACGGCTTTGTTGCCGGAGTCGCCGTCGTCGTCCCGCGTCAAGCCGATAGCGATGCCGATGCCGGCGGCTACAAGCGCGACGCAGAGGATTACAATCAGCACAATCAGCCCGGTTTTCTTCTTCTTTTTTTGTGGGCCGCTGCCATCCGGCCCCCCACCGCTTGCCGGCGCTTGGTTATATTGGTAGGGCGATTGATAGGGCTGCTGCCCTTGCTGGTTTTGAGAAGGGCCGCCCTGCTGATAGTAACCGCCCGCCCCGAAGGAGCTCTGGTAAGGGGCTTGCTGCGTATAGTGTGGCATTTGATCCGCGTTGTTTTCTATGTGCGTATCGTTCGCGCTGTCCGTCTGCTCTGCATCCGGCCCGGTGCCGTTATTCTTGTTATCCCATTCATCCATTGTGAATGCCTCCTTGTTTAGTGCTGCTTCCAGAATAAAAGGTTCCTTTCGCTATTGTGTCACGGCTGTATGAACAGTTTTTAAACATTGTTGAAAATAATTTTGACCAATTAAGGTGCTCTAAAACAATTTTCCATATTGCAGCGGCAGCCAAAATATAAATTCCGTATACTTGCCTTCTTCGCTTTTTGCAGTGATTTGCCCGCCGTGCATTTCAATGATGCTTTTCACAATATAGAGACCAAGCCCCGCACCCTTGACGTCGAAGCTGCGGGATTTATCCACTTTATAAAACCGCTCGAAGATCCGGTTGATTTCCTCTGAGGAAACCCCCAGCCCGGTATTGCGGATGCGAACGATGACCTTCTCCGAATCAGAGAGGACGGACGCCGTGATCTGCCCGCCTTCTTGTGTAAATTTTACCGCGTTGTCGATCAAATTATACAATACCTGATGGATCATATCAGGATCAGCCTCAACGGCAACGCTTTGCATATCCTCCAGGCCGGCAATTTCGATCTTTTTGCGCTCAATGCTCTGCTCAAAGAGCAGGAATACCTGAAACAACTGTGCGGAAATGTCAAATTTGCTTGGTTGGAGCTTTAGCTCGCCCGCCTCAATCTTAGACATGTTGAGCATTGTCATCACCAAGCGCGAAAGCCTTTTTACCTCGGCGGAAACAATCTCTAAATAGTGCTTTTGCTGCTCGGGCGGGATGGTGCCGTCGAGCATGCCGTCGATAAAGCCGCCGATCGTGGTCATCGGTGTTTTCAATTCATGCGATACGTTTGCAACGAAGCTCCGGCGCGAGGATTCGAGCACCGCGAGCGCTTTTGCCATAGAGTTCAAGGCGCCGGCAAGCTCCGCGAGCTCCTCGCCGCTCCCCTGCGAATCGACCCGGTAGGAGAAATCTCCGCGCGCATAGCGCTTGGTGGCCGCGCTCATCTCACGCAGAGGGCGGATGAGGTTATAGGTGAGCACATAAACTGCCACAAATGCGAGCAGAAGCGCCATTAGCGCCGAAAAGAGGAACATTTTAAAGATATTCCAAAGATATGGCCCAAGCCCTGAGGAAGTGGGCTTGGTGGCGAATACCAGGGCAACCGGCTCTCCATTTACGATGACCGGCTCTCCAATGATGAAATGGGAGTCACTATATACGCCCTCTAGGGTGCCCGCACGAATATATTCCTTTTGAATCGTTTTTTGCACGACCTCTTTGGGGAAATGCATCCCATCGTGGATTTGGCAGGAGCTTGCGTTCACTTCCTGCATCTCGGGCGTAAAGAGATCCTTGCACAGAATCACCGAGCCGTCGAGGTTGCAGATGAACACATCCGCCTCAATGGCGGAGGAGACGAGCGTGAGCGTATTGCATAGGATGGCGACCGTTCCCTTCCCGTCCCTGTCGAGCTGCCCCGCGCCGAGGAGGTCGGCCGTTGTGGAGGCCACCTGTAGTGCATTCTCCTTGAGCAGGCTGGTTTTTTCGCTGCGCCAGTAGTTGGAAACAAAAAGCAGCAGGGAGCAGCCAAGCACGGCAAAGCAGATAAAAATTACCATTGTGATGACCAGGAAATATTTCGCAAACAGATTCAGATGCTTTTTTTTGAACCGCTTTTTGAATCGTTCTTTCAAATTGAGTCAGCCTCGCTTTCCACGCCCCGTCGTATGCGGCAAGGCAAAAGGAAACGTTTGAAAGGGTTGCCTTTCAAACGAATTGTTGCAAAAATAGTGCTCCATACGCAAACGGGAAAGAGGCGTGTATTATTCCTTGGTTTCAAATTTATAGCCAACGCCCCACACTGTTTTGAGCGCCCACTTATCGCTGATACCTTCCAGTTTTTCCCGCAGGCGCTTGACGTGCACATCAACGGTGCGCGAGTCGCCGTAATAATCAAAGCCCCACACTTCGTCGAGCAGCTGGTCGCGGGTGAAAACGCGGTTTGGATTGCTGGCGAGATGATAGATCAGCTCAAGCTCCTTGGGCGGTGTGTCGACCTGCTTGCCATCTACGCGTAGCTCGTAGTTCGTCAGGTTGATAATCAGCTTATCATAGCGAACTTCCTTAACCTGCTCGGTGTTGCTGTTGGCCGTGCGGCGGAGCACCGCCTTGACGCGCGCAATCACCTCTTTGGCCTCAAAGGGTTTTACAACATAGTCGTCCGCTCCCAACTCCAAGCCTAGCACCTTGTCAAAGGTTTCGCCCTTTGCAGTCAGCATAATAATCGGCTTGTCCGAAAAACGGCGGATTTCCCGGCAGACCTGCCAGCCATCCAACCTTGGCAGCATGATATCGAGCAGCACGAGATCTGGCTGTGCCGATTGGAAAGCTTCCACCGCGGCCATACCGTCGTTGACGATTTCCACCGTGTAACCCTCTTTTTCTAAATAAAGCCGCAGCAGTTCGCAGATATTGGGATCGTCATCCACGACCATAATTTTTTCTAAGCTCATTGCAAATCCTCCTTCTCCGCCGCCCTACAGGGTGCGGATGGATCAAACTCCTATTTAGAACTTTAACATAATTATAGCGCGAAAAGAAAGGCTTTGATGAATATTTTTTAAATTTTTAACAGATCTGAACGGCTTCGACCTCTAAAAACAGTTCTTAGAAACAAAAAACAGGCCGGTCATCAACCGGCCTGCGTTTTGGAACGCGATGAATTGTTGATACGGTCACCGATTAAAAACGGTTTTTCGGCTTTTTGGGCTTTTTGACCTTGGAATGCTTGCCCGGATGGAGAAGCTCCGGCTTTTTCTTATAGATGATAACAAATGCCAGAGCGATCAGCACCGCGCAGATGGGAAGGACGATGCTCACAATCTTCTTCCACACCTTGCCGTCTCTCACGCCGGCCATTGCCGGCGCCTCCTCGGCGGTCGTGCCCTCAGTGCTGTCGTCGTCGAGCACCACCAGCCCATCGTTGAGGCCGATCACGTTGCCGCTTTCGTCGGTCACATATTCGGCGCCTGCCGGGAGCGTGTACTGCCCGCCGTGTTCATCTGTATAAACAAGGCTCCCATCCGGCATTACCATCGATTCGATTTTACCGGTGGGGATCTCATAGGAGGGGCGCTTAAGGGTTGGAAGCGTCTTATAGGTTTCGTCTGGCATATCCTTGCTGCCGTTGATGATCTTGACAGAATAATCCATGGTCTCTGTTTTGCCGTCCACTGTGTTGGTCACGTGATAGTTCAGCGTGGTGGATTGGCCGATCATGGAAAAATGAATCTCCGTCGCGCTGCCGCTTTTAATCTCCTTGCCGTTGACGGTGATCTTCGCGCCGTTTTTCAGCGCAGTGGGGCGCACGCGCACATCGCTGATTTTATAGGGCAGATTGACAACATAATTTGAGATGTCGCAATAAAACTGATCCTCCAGCGGGAAGTAGCCCAGGCGGAGCACCTCTTCCCAGGCCTGCTGTTTGGTAAAATCCTTCGTGATTTTATCGCTGCCCTTTTCCTTTGCCATCTGGCGCAGAATTAGGCGCGGCACGTCGTTATTGGCGAGCGCCTCCTGCATGTTCCAGGCGGCGTCCATCGCGGGGATATAGGGGATCAGAGCACTTTTCAGCTCGTAACGCTGGCCGAGCATGGCGGAGAGATAAGCAAGCCCCAGCTCCTCATCCGAAATATCATCCGGATTTTTAATATCCGTTACCACACCATCCTTGTATAGCGGGTATTTCAAATCGACGATCAGCGTGCGGATCGTCATCAGCTTGAGCACCTTTTCATCCGGCATATCGGCAGGCACCTGGATGCTACCGTATTTTTCCTGCTTCAGAGTGGCTTTTGCAACGTCGAGAACCAGCCCGCGGACGGTTTCGGGCAGCGGTCCGGTCAGCTCAATGCTCTCCTCTTCCTCAATAAGCTTGGCAAGGTATTGCACGAGCGCGGCTTCCAGAGGAGTGCCAGGTGCGATGGTGGGCGGCGTCATGTTGGGGTAAAACAGCTTATAAGCGTTTTGCTTCATCATGGCGTAGAGAAGGATGACGTATGTTTCGGTGTTTTCATCATCCTCCGGAGGCATCACGACACCGTTTTCCACCAGCCATGCGCGCATCTCTTCCTGCGAGGTGTCCTCTGTGATCCCCATAAATTTCATAATATCGGTGGTAAAACGCATGGCCAGAATATATTGCTCATAGCGCATGTCTTCATCCATCGTATAGGCTTTGACCCAGTAGGAAACATCGGTTTCAAACTCGCTCAGGCTCTTATCGTGCCGGTAATTTGTCTGCGGCACCATCGTGGCAGTTTCGAATGCATAGTTCCCCTTATCATAAGTGACCATCAGGCTCTGTAGCCAAGCGCTGCTCTCCGGCGTCGATTCAAACTGCTGCTCTACTTTTGCGGCGTAGGCTATCAAGCCTGCGGCAAGGCAGCCGGTAATCAGAACCGCGGCAAGCAGAAGGCCGAGCACTCGTTTTGTTTTCATTGGAACACTCCTTTGCGGGCGTCTGGCGCCTGTTCGCGATATAACTCCCATCGATACATGATTCATTTTAATCGGTCGGGAGGGCAAAGTCAAGGCGGGGGAAAAGATTCCCGGTTTGGTTCACCGCCGGATGGATCGAAAGGGGGCGCGTTGCATCATGCATGAATATACGCAAACGCTTTTTTAGCGGGGCTGTTGCAAAACATCTCGTTTTACAACAGCCCCGCTCTATTCCATTTTTGCTTCGCTAAAAGCTGTTTTCAGGCCAAGGCAAGCCTTTATTTTTGGGCAATGGAGTTGAGCAGGCCGCCCTTGGCGATGATGTTCTGGATAAAGGGAGGGAAGGATTCTGCCTGGTAGGTTTCGCCGGTTGTCACGTTGGTGATAACGCCCGTATCAAAATCCACACACACCTCGTCGCCGCTGCGGATGCCGTCGCTCGCCTCAGGGCATTCGAGAATCGGTAGGCCGATGTTGATTGCGTTGCGGTAGAAAATGCGAGCAAAGCTTTTTGCAATGACGCAGGAAACCCCAGCTGCCTTGATAGCGATCGGCGCATGCTCCCGGGAGGAACCGCAGCCGAAATTATGATCCGCTACGATTAGGTCGCCCTGTTTCACCCTATGGATGAATTCCTTGTCGATATCCTCCATGCAGTGCGCTGCCAACTCCTTATGATTAGCAGTGTTGAGATAACGCGCCGGGATAATCACGTCCGTATCGACGTTGCTGCCATATTTATGTACCAAACCCTGTGCTTTCATTGGTCAGGCTCCTTTCTTTGCTGTTATATTTTGGCTGGGTCCGCAATTCGGCCCGCGATCGCGCTTGCCGCCGCCACGGCGGGGGAGGCGAGGTACACCTCGCTATCCACATGGCCCATGCGGCCGACAAAGTTGCGGTTGGTTGTGGAAACGGCGCGTTCTCCTGCGGCTAGAATGCCCATATAGCCGCCCAAGCACGGCCCGCAGGTAGGCGTGCTGACGATGGCGCCGGCCTGAATAAAGATTTCCGCCAGCCCCTCCCGGATGCATTGCAGATAGACCTCCTGCGTGGCAGGGATCACAATGGTGCGCACGCCGTGGTGGACTTTGCGGCCTTTGAGGATTTCTGCGGCAGCACGCATATCCTCCATGCGGCCATTCGTGCAGGAACCGATCACCACCTGATCGATCGGCACATCGCCCGCTTCATCCACCGTTTTAGTGTTTTCCGGCAGGTGAGGGAATGCAATGGTAGGGCGAAGGGCAGAGAGGTCGATCAAGACCTCTTCTTCATAGTGCGCATCTGCATCCGCCTCATAGACCTTCCACGGGCGCTGCGCGCGGCCCTCCACATAACGGAGCGTAGTCTCATCTACCGGGAAAATGCCGTTTTTCGCCCCGCATTCAATGGCCATATTGGCGATGCAGAGGCGGTCGTCCATCGATAGCGCTTTGACGCCCTCGCCTGTGAATTCCAGGGAGCGGTACAGCGCGCCGTCCACTCCGATCCTGCCGATCAAATGCAGAATCACATCCTTGCCGCTGACAAACTGCGGGAGTGCGCCCGTCAGAGTGACACGGATGGCTGAGGGCACCTTAAACCAGGTCTTGCCTGTAATCATGCCTGCGGCCATATCCGTGGAGCCCACGCCGGTTGAGAAGGCCCCAAGCGCGCCATAGGTGCAGGTATGGGAATCCGCGCCAATCACTGCGTCGCCGGGCACAACGATCCCTTTTTCCGGCAACAGAGCGTGCTCCACGCCCATTTCGCCGACGTCGTAGAAATGCTCGATGCCGTATTTCGCGGCGAAGGTACGCACCTGCTTGGTATGCTCTGCCGATTTGATATCCTTGTTGGGGACGAAGTGATCCATCACTAGGGAGATTTTGCTTTTGTCAAACACGGAATCCGCGCCGCAGCGCTCAAATTCGTTGATGGCCACGGGGGAAGTGATATCATTGCCGAGCACCATATCGAGATTTGCCTCGATGAGCTGGCCGGCTTTCACCTCGCTGAGGCCTGCGTGAGCGGCCAAAATTTTCTGCGTCATTGTCATTCCCATAAAAAGACCTCCATATGAATCGAATTTATTTTTAAACACTCAATTTGAACACTCAAAAAGGCGGGTTGTTCTGTTGCGGCTGTTTGCAGAGCTTGTGCTCAATGGAATCCACCAGTGCAGTCCAGCTGGCTTCAATGATATCCTGAGAAACGCCGACCGTCGTCCAGATATCGCTCCCGTCGGCAGAGGAGATCAATACGCGCACACGCGCGGCGGTAGCATCCTTTGGCTCCATTACGCGCACTTTGTAGTCAATTAAGCGCACTTCATTGAGGCAGGGGTAAAATTCAGCCAGTGCCTCGCGCAGCGCCTTATCCAGCGCATTAACCGGGCCGTCGCCGTCGGAAGCGGCAATTTTCACCTTGCTGCCCACGCGGATTTTGATGGTGGCGGTGGCGCTGTGGTTATTGTCATAAGGTAGTTCGTCGAGCACCTTGTAACTAATCAGATCGAAGAAAGGTTCCACACCCTCCACGCGTTTGCGGATAATCAGCTCAAAGCTCGAATCCGCACCCTCGTACTGATAGCCCTCATACTCCTTCTCCTTGAGCTCGCTCACAATATCAGCCAGCACGGGCGAATCCCTTGTGATCTCCGGATAGATTTTCTGCACACGCCGCAGAACGGCGGATTTGCCCGTCATCTCGGACATCAGGAAGCGCCTGTGATTGCCCACAAGCGTTGGGTCGATATGTTCAAAGGAACGCTCATTTTTCAAAACGCCATCCGCATGCATGCCTGCTTTGTGGGCAAAGGCACTACGGCCCACGAAGGGCATGTTTTTATGCAGGGTGATGTTTGCGATTTCGGCAATCCGCATAGCCGTCGCGGTCAGCGTATGCATCCGTTCTTCCGGGATGCAGGAAAGCCCACGTTTGAGCTGCAGCGTTGGGATGACAGCGGAAAGGTTTGCGTTGCCGGTGCGCTCCCCAAACCCGAGGAATGTGCCCTGCACATGGGAAACGCCGCCCTGTGTGGCGCAAACGGAATTGGCAACCGCCATGCCGCAATCGTCATGCGCATGCATGCCGATTTCCGTATCCGGGAAAGAAGCGCATATTTGTGTGGAAATAGCAAAAATATCGCAGGGGATCATGCCGCCGTTGGTATCACATAGCGTGAGAATGCGTGCGCCGCCACGTTTCGCTGCACGCAGCACCTCCAGAGCAAAATCCGGACTGGCCTGGTAACCATCAAAAAAATGCTCTGCATCAAAAATAACCGTTTTTCCGTGTTCTTTGAAGAAACGGCAGGTCTCCTCGATCATGCGCAGGTTTTCCTCCGGCGTCGTTTTCAGGATTTCCCGCACATGGAGCTCCCAGCATTTTCCGAAAATTGAAACCACCGGCGTGTTTGCCCGAAGAAGCGCCAGGCAATTTGCATCCTCTTCTGGGGTGCAGCCCTTGCGGCAGGTGCTCCCAAAGGCAACCAGCGTTGCGTTTTTTAGAGGAAGGGCCGCCGCCCGGTCAAAAAATTCTAACTCCTTTGGGTTGGAGGCGGGGTTCCCCGCCTCCAGATAAGCTATCCCTAATTCGTCTAGCGCGCGCACGATTCCAATTTTATCCTCAACGGAGAAGGAAATGCCCTCCCCCTGCTCGCCATCGCGTAGCGTAGAGTCCAGAATGGTGATATGGCGTTGCAAAAGCGCTGCCTCCTTCCAAACGATGGTGAAACAGAAACCAGAAAGAAAGCGATTCTTTTCACCAGTGTATCACAGAGTAAATCTTTTTGTCCATCTTTAAGTTCCGCTGTGGGAAGATATGGCGACTTCATGGTCGCGGATTCCTTCATCGCC
>OHDH01000730.1_pt1 | contig 14165 bp, 9 predicted proteins | sample 1566921 | NCBI WGS metagenome assembly OHDH01 (sample SAMEA3879585, study PRJEB24766) | human gut metagenome | biome: human-associated habitat; feature: feces | place: USA | collected 1985/1987
GTTGACAGCTTCTACGCGCACACTGCGCCCGGAATTTCTGGCAGGGTTGGAAAAGTTCCTTTCCATTCCGCATCAGGCGTACTGCTACGAGCTGGTGTCGGAGTGGCTGCACAGTGATGATCTGCAGCAGCTTTATGATGTGGCACGCTATGTGGAAGATGAAGCACATCTGCCGCAGAGGCTGGAAAAACTGACGGTTGATGATCTGGCGACAACAGAGTGTTTCCCGTGTATCAACGAAGTGATTCTGATCAAGATTATGACGGAGATTAGTGACCAGATCATTGATGTAGATACCATAACTTCTACGGTCGAAAAACGCAGAACTTGTGCATGGTATGAGTCGTTTGAGAATTTCTATGACGGTATTTTACAAGTGGCGAATATGCAGAGTTTTTTTAAGGAACATTCTGCTGGATTTCACACTGCAGAAGCAAAAGGCATCTGGAAAGAGTATACGGAAAGTTACTATCAGATGGATACCTATTACCGTTTGTTCCATCTGAGTTTCCAAAAGAGTCTGGAGACTTCCAATATTCTGCTGGATGATTTATTCAAGCACGTTGTCGATAAAGTGGAAGGGCTCTATACTCATTGGTTCTTAGGTGAGTTGGGAAATAACTGGTCGGATGTGTGCGCAGATGAAATGGCAACTTATGGTAAGGTTTTGGAAGTGCCGCAGCAGGAAGAATTTTACCGTTCTCGGATTAAGACTTCGGACACCAAAGTATTTGTGATTATTTCAGATGCTATGCGTTATGAAGTGGCAGCGGCTATGGCAGAACAGCTTCAGAGAGAAACACAGAGTAAGGTTTCTATCAGCAGTATGCAGAGCATCTTCCCTTCTATTACTAAGTTTGGTATGGCAGCGTTACTGCCACATAAAGAGCTGACAGTAGAAGTTCGGAATGATGTTTTGACGGTTCTGGCGGATGGACAGTCTACGGCAAGTAGCTATCGGGATAAGATTCTGAAATCGGATAATCCTGAAAATGTAGCTGTAAAATACAATGATATTATTACGATGAAGCGGGCAGAACGAAGTGAGTTGGTGAAGGGAAAAGATAAGGTGGTTTATATTTATCACGATACCATTGATGAAGCGAGCCATACTTCTGACACTGCTGTTTTCTCTGCCTGCGATAAAGCAATTTCAGAACTGAAGAACCTTGTGCGTATTATTGTAAATGAATTTGGTGGCACGAATATTCTGATTACGGCTGACCATGGATTCCTTTATACATATAGTCCGCTGACAGAGGATGACAAGGTAGATAAGACCAGCTTTAACGGCATGGATGTGGAATATGGCAGACGCTATGCAATCATGCAGAAAGGCGCACAGCCGAACTATCTATTGCCTGTGAAGTTTCTGGGCGGCAACATGGAATTTGATGGATTTGCACCTAGAGGAAGTATCCGAATTAAGATGAATGGTGGAGGAATGAACTTTGTGCATGGCGGTATCAGCTTGCAGGAAATAGTTGTCCCGGTAATTGAGTACCATTATCTCCGCAATGATTCTATGGAATATAGGCGTAATAAAAAGAAATATGATACCAAGCCGGTAACTGTCAATTTGTTGTCCGCAAACCGTAAAATCAGTAATATGATTTTCTCACTGAATTTCTATCAGAAGGATGCAGTCAGTGCAAACCGTGAAGCAGCTAGTTATCAGGTATACTTTACGGATGAAAATGGCAAGCTGATCAGTGATGTTCAGAAAATTATTGCGGATAAGACAAGTGACAATGGTGCAGAGAGAACCTTCCGTTGCCAGTTTAATCTGAAATCTTTGAAATATAGCAATACTGCTACTTACTATTTGGTGATTGCAGATGAACAGGGATTGCAGATGCCGCAGCGCGAGCCGTTCCAGATTGACATTGCCTTTGCGGTAGATGAGTTTGATTTTTTTAGTTGATATTGCGGGAGGATAGAAAGATGGAGCAATTTACAGAGGGCGAAAGCATTCGTGAAGAAATAAAGGACAAGCTTCGTCAGAATTTTGACGGTAAGATTGTCCGGAAAGATCTGACAAAGAAAATCAAGGAAGGAGCAAATGTTCCGGTTTATGTTCTTGAGTTCCTGTTGGGGCAGTATTGCAGTTCAGATGATGAAAATGTTATTGAAAAAGGCGTACAGAATGTGAAGCGTATTCTTGCCGATAACTTTGTACGCCCGGATGAATCACAGAAGATTTTATCACAGCTGCGTAAGAAAGGCAGCCACACGATCATTGATATGGTGACAGTCCGTTTGGATATGAAAAAGGACTGCTTTTTTGCAGAGTTTTCCAATTTGGGAGTTGGCAATGTACCGATTGCCGATGAATATCCGGAAAAATTTGATCGCCTGCTCTGCGGCGGTATCTGGTGTATTGTTCAGCTGGATTATGAGGTTGAAGGCGACAATAATTTCGGAATTGAGGATATTGATGGAAATCCACTTCGTTCTAAACAAAAAAAGCAGAAAGATATTTCACCAATCAGTATCCGTAAGCTGACACCAATCCAGATGCCGCACATTGATATTGACGAGCTGAAGAAGGGAAGAAAGGCCTTTACGAAAGATGAATGGCTGGATATTCTTCTTCGTTCAATCGGCATGGAACCGGATGAATTTACATACCGTGAGAAATGGCTGCTTTTGACTCGGATGATTCCATTAGTGGAGAATAACTTTAATCTTTGTGAGCTGGGACCGAGAAGCACAGGTAAGTCCCATCTCTACAAAGAAATTTCTCCAAACAGTATTTTGATTTCCGGTGGACAGACAACAGTTGCAAACTTGTTTTACAATATGGGACGTAAGACGGTCGGATTGGTTGGCTTGTGGGACTGCGTTGCTTTTGATGAAGTAGCGGGTATTAAGTTCAAAGATAAAGATGGTATTCAGATTATGAAAGATTATATGGCATCTGGCTCTTTTGCCCGTGGCAAAGAAGAAAAGGCTGCTACAGCTTCCATGGTCTTTGTGGGGAACATCAATCAGAGTGTAGATGTTCTGTTGAAAACATCAAGTTTGTTTGCTCCATTTCCGTCGGAAATGGGAACGGATACAGCATTTCTTGATCGCATTCACTGCTATCTTCCAGGATGGGAGATTCCGAAGTTCAGACCGGAACATTTTACCAATGATTATGGTTTTATTAGTGATTATCTGGCAGAATTTATCCGGGAACTTCGTAAGGAACAGTACGGTGATGCACTTGACCACTATTTCCGTCTAGGAAGAAACCTGAATCAACGTGATACGATTGCGGTCCGACGTATGGTAGACGGTTATTTGAAATTGATGTACCCAGATGGCGAGTTTACCAAAGAAGAACTGGAAGAAGTTATTCAGATTGCCTTGGAAATGCGTCGCCGAGTTAAAGAACAGCTGAAAAAACTGGGAGGTATGGAGTTCTATGATGTGAACTTCTCTTATATTGATCTGGAGGATATGTCAGAGCATTATGTTTCTGTTCCGGAGCAGGGTGGTGGCAAACTGATACCGGATGGACTGTGCAATCCGGGACAGGTTTATACCGTGTCCAGAGGGAAAAGCGGTATGCTTGGAGTATTTCGTTTGGAAAGCCAGATGCTTCCGGGAAATGGCAGGATTGAACGAACAGGCTTAGGTAGTGATCCCAAATGTAAAGAAGCTGTGAACACGGCATTTAATTATCTGAAAGCCAACGGCAACCGGATCAGCGGCTCTATCAGCACATCGACCAAGGATTACATCATCAATTATCAGGATTTGCAGGGGATTGGCATGACCGAGAAGCTGGCACTTCCTACATTGGTTGCCCTTTGTTCGATTGCACTGGGAAAACCAGTGGTCAGCAATTTGGCAATTCTGGGTGATATTACAATCAGCGGCACGATGATAAAGGTGGATGAGCTTGCCAATACACTTCAAGTGTGTTTGGATAGTGGTGCAAAGAAGGTGCTGATTCCAAGTACTTCTTTTGTTGATTTTGCAAGTGTTCCTGCGGATCTGATGAGTGCATTTCAGTTGATTCCGTATCAGAGTGCAGAGGATGCGGTGTTTAAGGCATTAGGGGTTGAATAAGAGTATGGGATAAAAAAATTACCATGTGATTTTTTAGATATATCGCCTATTCTTATCTTTATGGACAAAGAAAATTTAATATGATATAGTATAAGGTGTTTGTTGGTTTTCTTTATGTGTAAGAAAACTTGTATGTGGAAAAAAGGAATGGAAAGGAACTTGATAGCATGAAACTCGGAATCGTGGGGCTTCCCAACGTAGGAAAAAGTACATTATTTAATTCATTAACAAAAGCAGGAGCAGAATCGGCAAACTACCCATTTTGTACGATTGATCCGAATGTCGGAGTCGTACCGGTGCCGGATGAAAGACTGGATGTATTGACTAAGATGCATGAGTCGAAAAAAACCGTACCGGCAGTTATTGAATTTGTAGATATTGCAGGATTGGTAAAAGGAGCATCCAAAGGAGAAGGATTAGGAAACCAGTTCTTGTCAAATATTCGAGAGGTGGATGCCATTGTACATGTTGTCCGCTGCTTTGAAGATACGAATATTGTTCATGTAGACGGAAGCATTGATCCGCTCAGAGACATTGAGACGATCAATCTGGAACTGATCTTTTCTGATATTGAGATCCTGGAACGTCGAATCGCCAAAGTTACCAAAACAGCCCGTATGGACAAAGAGGCTGCAAAAGAACTGGATTTCCTTCAGAGAGTGAAGAAGCATCTGGAAGACGGCAATATGGCAATCACCATGGAACTTGAAAATGAAGATGAAGAAGCATGGATGGGAACCTATAATCTGCTTACCTGGAAACCGGTCATTTATGCTGCCAATGTAAGTGAGGACGATCTTGCAGATGACGGAGAATCCAATGCTCATGTACAGGCGGTACGTAAATATGCAGCAGAGCAGAAGAGCGAAGTATTTGTGATCTGTGCAGAAATTGAGGAAGAAATTTCTGAACTTGATGATGATGAGAAAAAAATGTTCCTCGAAGATCTGGGGCTGAAAGAGTCCGGTCTTGAGAAACTGGTAAGGGCAAGCTACAGACTTCTGGGCTTGATGAGCTTTCTGACATCAGGAGAAGATGAGACTCGTGCATGGACGATCAAAATCGGAACAAAGGCGCCACAGGCAGCCGGTAAGATTCATACAGACTTTGAAAGAGGATTTATCAAAGCAGAGGTTGTGAATTATCAGGATCTTCTGGACTGTGGTTCTTATGCAGGTGCAAGAGAAAAAGGACTTGTCCGTATGGAAGGTAAAGAATACATCGTACAGGATGGAGATGTGATCCTGTTCAGATTCAATGTATAAAAATCGATAGCCTTAAAGGTATATCGGTTTCTGTACAACATATCCGATAATACGAAGTATATGATAAAGGGGTTTTATGGAGATAACAGTAAGATTTCCGAATCTGGGGTTTTTGTTTGAATATGAGGACAGAACTTTTTCTGTTCTTGGATTTGATATCACAATATACGGGATACTGATGGCTGTAAGTCTGCTTATTGGGCTGGGGATGATTCTTCTCTGCGCCAGATGGCAGAAATTGAATCTGAATCTCTGCCTGGGAGCGTCAATCTCGGCATTGATCGGTGGAGTGATCGGAGGCAGGCTTTATTACATTGCTTTTTCATGGAGTCAGTTCAGTGGTAAATCCTGGAAGATCCTGTGTGATATACGCAGTGGTGGTATGTCTATTTATGGAGCAATTCTGGGGGGCGTGCTTGTGGCAGCTCTCTTCTGCCGGCTCAGCAGAACGTCATTCTGGAAAATGGCAGATATTGTATGTATGGGACTGCTCAGCGGACAGATAATAGGTGTATGGGGAAACTTTTTTAACCGAGAGGCTTTTGGAGAGTACACAGACAGTCTGTTTGCAATGGGACTTCCGATGGATTCCGTACAGAAGAGCGCAGTGACAAAGCTGATGAAACAGCATCTGGTAACTTTCAGAGATATGGATTACATTCAGGTACATCCACTGTTTTTCTATGAAAGTATCTGGTGTCTGCTGCTGCTTCTGATTTTGCTGCTTTATACCTGGAGAAAAAAATTTGAAGGTGAGATCTTTCTCAGATATCTTGCAGGATACGGGCTGGGCAAGTGTGTGATCGAGTGGCTTCGCACGGATAAACTGTATATTCCGAAGACAAAGATACCGGTTTCCCTGCTTGTGTCTGCTGCACTTTTCCTGATCTGTGGCATTGTTGCGACAGTGCGAAGGATTCTTTCAAAGAAAAGAGAGAAGGTCAGCAGACGCAGGAGAGAGGAGCGTAATGCCGCAGAAGAGAAAAATGATGGCAGCAGACTGGAAGACATTCATAACTTTGAGAATGTACAGGATGAGTTCAGAGACATTCTTGAAGAACTGGATAGAGCGGGAAAGATGGTGGCTCAAGAAGATACGGAATCAAATGAGTCGGAAGATTCAAAATCCGCAGAAACTGCTGAAACGACAGAAACGGAAGTTTCAGAGTCTGTCGAAGATGCGGAAGCGGCAGAAGCTCCGGCGTCTGCAGAAACTGTTGAATCAGAGAATAAGGGAACGGAGGGATCTGCCGAATCAGCTGAGGCTGAGCCAGAGGCTGGACCGGATGATCGCGAAGATGTATAAATAATAAACGGGTAACATGAAAATAGACATGTGACAGAGTTAAAGGGGGGTCTCCAAAGGGAGGACCCCCTTCGCTTTTTAAACAACTTTGAAAATTAGAAAATCTTCTGTAATACTCTCGTAAAATATGGCAATTTTCCGCTTAAAATGTATAAAATTGTTCAGAAAAAAACTACGATTCCCACTTGTATTTTCAAGGTAAATAGGTTAGAATGACTTTATAAGTGGTAGAAAGTGGTGAATAGTGGTGGCAAATGGAGGGAATGTGGCATATTTATCCATTTCCGCCGGCAGATACGAAGGGGAGAATCGTATCTCACGAGAGTAGGTGAGTTTATATGTTCATGGGCGAATACAATCATACAATCGACGCGAAGGGGCGTCTGATCATCCCTTCCAAATTCAGAGAACTCCTGGGAGAGGAGTTTGTTCTGACAAAGGGACTTGATGGTTGTCTCTCTATTTATCCTATGGATGAATGGAATGCCTTTGAAGAAAAACTCAGAGCCTTACCACTTACAAACAAAAATGCCAGAACCTTCACACGTTTCTTTGTAGCAGGTGCGACAAACTGTGAACTGGACAAGCAGGGGAGAATTCTTGTACCGCAGACGTTACGGGAATTCGCTGGTCTGGAAAAAGACGTTGTGCTCACCGGAAACCTCAACAGAATTGAGGTATGGAGCAAAGAGAAGTGGAGCGAGAATTGTGATTATGATGATATGGACAGTATTGCAGAGGGTATGCAGGACATGGGTATCATCATCTAAGCATTACGCCGGAAAGAAATCCAACAGGAGACGGATATGGAATTTAAACACAAATCTGTATTACTGGAAGAAACCATCGATGGTTTAAGGGTAAAACCTGATGGTACTTATGTGGATGGAACTCTGGGAGGAGCAGGGCACGCACAGGAAGTGTGCCGCAGACTTTCTGCCAAGGGGAGATTTATTGGCATAGATCAGGACCAAGATGCAATAGTTGCTGCGAGTGAACGGTTGTCCGCCTATGGTGACAGAGTTCAGATTATTCGCAGCAATTATTGTTACATGGCGAATGAGCTGAAGAACCTGGGAATTCAGAAAGTTGATGGAATTGTTCTGGACCTGGGAGTTTCGTCTTATCAGTTAGACAATGAAGAGCGTGGATTTACCTATCGTGTGGATGCACCGCTGGATATGAGAATGGACCAGAGACAGAGCCGCACAGCTGCGGATATCGTGAATGGTTATGATGAAAGAGAACTGTACCGTATCATTCGTGATTACGGTGAAGATAAATTTGCAAAAAACATTGCAAAACATATTGTGGCTGCGAGAGCCAAAGCACCGATTCAGACAACCGGAGAACTGACCGAGATCATACGACAGTCGATTCCGATGAAAATCCAGGCAACTGGAGGACATCCTGCAAAGAGAACTTTTCAGGCAATCCGAATTGAACTGAACCGGGAACTTGATGTTCTGAGAGAATCACTGGATGGGATGATCGATCTTCTGGATGATGGCGGAAGAATCTGTATTATTACCTTTCATTCTCTTGAGGACAGGATTGTAAAAACAATTTTCCGAAAAAATGAAAATCCATGTACCTGTCCACCGGATTTCCCAGTATGTGTATGTGGCAAGAAATCCAAAGGAAAAGTGATCACGAGAAAACCGATTCTGCCAAGTGAGACAGAAATGGAAGAGAATCCGAGATCTAAGAGTGCAAAACTCAGAATCTTTGAAAGAAGATATCTTTAATTAAGTATAGAAGTAGAAAGTTGTGAGATGTAGATGGAGAGGACGAACAGAGCAGTCACATCCAGAAAAAACAGAACAAATGCCAGAAATGCCCGTGGAATGTATGTGGATGGGAATGCGGTGCGAAGACTGCAGGAAGTTCCTGCGAGACCGTATCAGGCTCCTGGAGTGCAGACCGCGCGGCGAGTTCGTGAAAATATGCCGGAGAGACCGGCAGCTCACCCGAGACAGCTCAGTCGGGAAGCACAGAGAAACAGAGAAAAAGCAAAGAGCATGGGACGCGGTTTTGTGGTGTTCCTTGCAGTGGTAAGTGTTGCCGTACTTTTTTGCTGTGTCAATTATCTTCAGCTGAAATCGGAGCTGACAGGTAAGATAAAAACAGTTGCTTCTCTGGAAACAGAACTGTCACAGATTAAAGAAGACAACAATGCATATGAGAGTCAGGTAACTTCAAATGTGGATCTGAATACGATCAAGAAGCTTGCCATAGGGCGTCTGGGAATGAATTATCCGAAAGATGACCAGAAAAAGACTTATACTATGCCGAGTAACAGTTATGTAAGACAGTATCAGGAAGTTCCTGAGTCCAAGAGGTGATAGATCATTGAGCAATACCAATACGAGGAATCGAAGAAGACCTCAGAAAAAAATTAATCACAAAATGAGAGGAAAGCTAGTAGGACTATTCGCTGTAGTGCTGCTAGCTTTAGTTGGTTTACTGGGCAGAATTACTTATATTAATGCTACCAGTGGCAAAAAATACAAAAAACAGGTTCTGACACAGGCACAGCAGAAGTATCAGAGCAGTACTCTTCCAGCGAAAAGAGGAGATATTTATGACCGTAACGGTAATATCCTGGCGACAAGTCAGAAAGTGTATTCTGTGATCCTTGACTGCAAGACCGTCAACTCTGATGAAAAATATGTAGAACCGACAGTAAGAGCACTGACAGACGTGCTGGGACTTGATGAAGACAAGATTCGGTCGATCCTTTCCGCCGAGGATACGAAGAACAGCCAGTATCAGATCCTGAAGAAGCAGCTCTCCATGGATGAGAAAAAAGCTTTTGAAGATTATGAATCTCCGGCTGAAGACAGCGAGCTGTCAGATGCACAGAAAGCAGAGCGGGCAAATATAAAAGGGGTATGGTTTGAAGAAGATTATCTGAGAAGTTATCCGTTTAATGAGCTTGCAAATGATGCGATTGGATTTACACTTTCCAGAGATACGGCAGACGTAGGGCTGGAGAGTTACTATAACAGTACGTTGATGGGGACGGATGGCCGTCAGTATGGATATATCAATGACAATGCAGATGTGGAACAGACGATCATCGATCCGAAAGACGGACAGAGTATTGTAACAACCTTGGATGTGGGTGTACAGCAGATTGTTGAAAAATATGTTAATGGATTTAAAGAAGCCATGGGAGCAAAAAATATCGGTGTGATCGCAATGAAGCCATCTACCGGTGAGATCATTGCCATGGATGGCGGGGATCGCTATGATCTGAATGATCCGCGAGATCTTTCCAGCAAGTGTTCCGAAGAAGAAATTGCGGCAATGAGTGATGAAGATACAGTGACAGCGTTGAATGCCATGTGGAGTAATTTCTGTGTTACTGAGACATATGAACCGGGATCTGTTGTGAAGCCGATCGTTATGGCAGGAGCACTGGAAAAAGGCAAGATTTCAGAAACAGATACTTTTGTCTGTGATGGTGGACAGACGTTTGGTGCGAATGGTGATACGTATATCAAGTGTGCGGTATGGCCGGATGCGCATGGTACAGAGGCACTGCGGGATGTTATTGCAAATTCCTGTAATGATGCGATGATGCAGATCGCAGCAAAAATGGGAACAGAACAGTTCCTGAAGGCACAGACATTGTTCAACTTTGGAAGCCGCACGGGAATCGATCTTCCAAATGAGGGATCAGGTGTTATTCATACGGCAGATACCATGGGTGAAACAGAACTTGCCTGTTCTGCATTTGGACAGGGATTTACCTGCACGATGCTCCAGGAGATCAATGCAATGTGTTCTGTTATCAATGGAGGCTCCTATTATCAGCCTCATCTGGTAAGTGAGATCAAAGACAGCAGTGGTTCAACTGTAAAGAAATTTGATCCGATTTTTATGAAACAGACAGTTTCTTCAGAGATATCAGCAGATATCCGTTCTTACATGCAGGCCAGCGTGCAGGAAGGTACCAGTGGTACATCCAAGGTACAGGGTTACAGTTCCGGTGGTAAAACAGGTACTGCCGAAAAACTTCCGCGAGGAAATGGTAAATATCTGGTTTCATTTATTACATTTGCTCCGGTAGATGATCCGCAGATTCTGCTCTATGTAGTTGTGGATGAACCGAATGCAGAGGACCAGGCCGACAGTAAATATCCGCAGTATATCGCGCAGGGAATTCTGTCAGAACTTCTTCCGTATCTGAATGTTATTCCGGATGAATCTGAAGACGGCAGTGTTCCTGAGACAGAACTCTGGGAAGGATTTAAAGGCCACCTGGTAGATGTATCCGGAAGTAGTGTGGATGAAAAGGGAAATCTGGTGGATGGCAGTGGAAACCGCGTGGATCTTGAAGGAAACCGTATTGATGAAAATGGCTATCTTTTAAATGACAACGGAGAACACAAGCTGGATGATAACGGACAGTATATCATGTCCACATATCTGATTACGTCTTCTTCGGATTCAGACACTACGTTGAAGGAAGCGATTTCAGATACCAATGTTCCTGCACCACCAGAAGAGGATGAATCGGACACTACAGAAAATAACGATATGGAAAGCGAAGGCATCACAAACGAAGAGGCTGGGCTGGATTAAATAAAGAGTCGTACACATCTCCTCTGGAGAACAGTCATATATTGTTAAGACTGTTTTCCAGAGGATTTTTTATGAAAAAAAATTATACATTTCATAAAAGGAAAGTGTGGATCGTTTTCTTTTTGTGTCTGCTGATGATCTTGTGTCTGATTGGCAGACTGATCTATCTTATGGGCTTTCGTTCGGATTATTATTATGAAAAAGCGGAGGATCTTCATGAACGGGAAAGAGACATTAAGGCCGCACGTGGTGAAATTGTGGACGCAAAGGGAAAAGTACTTGCTGCAAATAAAACAGTGTGTACGATTTCTGTAATTCACAGTCAGATAAAAGAGCCGGAAAAAGTGATCGCTCTTCTGACAGAAAAACTGGGGATATCTGAGCAGACTGTACGGAAAAAAGTAGAAAAAATTTCTTCCATAGAAAGAATACGTACAAATGTGGAGAAAGAAACAGGAGATGAAATTCGAAATGCAGGATTTGCGGGGATAAAAGTAGATGAAGATTACAGGCGTTACTATCCGATGGGGACGCTCGCGTCGAAGGTGCTTGGGTTTACAGGCGGGGATAATCAGGGAATCATTGGACTGGAAGTGGAATATGATGATATTTTAAAGGGAAAACCTGGAAAAATCCTGACAACAACGGATGCGAGAGGGATTGAACTGGACGGAATCGGTGAAAACAGAGAAGAACCACAAAAAGGCTATACACTGAGAATAAGTCTGGATGCAGATATACAGAAATATGTACAGCAGGCGGCACAGAAAGTGATGGAAGAAAAACAGGCCGAAAGGGTTTCCATACTCCTTATGAATCCGCAGAATGGAGAAATTTATGCCTGTGTAAATGTTCCGGAATTTGATCTGAATGAGCCTTTTGAACTGAATTCAGGCATGGATGCAGAAGGGATGAGTGAAGAAAAAAAACAGGATCTTCTGAATCAGATGTGGAGAAATCCGTGTCTGAATGATACATATGAACCAGGATCGACTTTTAAGATCATTACGATGGCAGCCGGCCTTGCGGAAGGGGTAGTATCATTGAACGATTCTTTTTACTGCCCGGGATATAAGCTGGTGGAGGACCGGCGAATCCACTGTGCGAACCGAAGAGGCCATGGAGCACAGAATTTTGTGAAAGGTGCGGAAAATTCCTGCAATCCGGTGTTTATTGAGGTGGGATTACGGCTTGGTGCGGATAAGTACTATCAGTATTTTCGACAGTTTGGACTGATGGAAAAGACCGGGATCGATCTTCCGGGAGAGGCAGCCACGATCATGCATAAAAAGGAGAAAATGGGTGCTGTGGAATTAGCTACCGTATCCTTCGGACAGTCTTTTCAGATCACACCGATTCGTCTGGCAGCAACTGTGAGTTCCCTGATCAATGGTGGAACGCAGATCATTCCTCATTTTGGAGTGGCGATTGAGTCATCAGATGGAGAAACAGTAAAGGCACTGGAATATTCCAATGGCAGAAAGATTCTGGATGGCAAGATCTCTGAAACTGTCCGGTATATCCTGGAGCAGGTAGTTGAGGAGGGATCCGGGCGCAATGCAGCAGTGGAGGGATATCGGATTGGCGGAAAGACTGCAACATCACAGACGCTTCCCAGAAGTGCAAATCGCTATATTTCTTCGTTTCTGGGATTCGCACCGGCAAATGATCCGAAAGTTCTTGCATTGTGTATTATTCATGATCCACAGGGAATTTATTATGGAGGAACGATCGCAGCTCCCGTTGTGAGAAGTATCTTCGAAAATATACTCCCGTATCTGGGAGTTGATAAATCAGACGAAAAGCCTTATAATCAAACGTAATAAAAAACGAAAGAATGATAAGAGGTGTGAGGATGAATATTCAAGTTGTATTCCCGGTACTGATCTCATTTGCGATCAGTGTGATCCTGGGACCAGTCATCATCCCGTTTCTGAGAAAACTCAAGATGGGACAGACAGAACGAGTGGAAGGTGTGCAGTCGCATCTGAAAAAGGCAGGAACTCCGACAATGGGTGGAGTGATCTTTCTGATCGCTGCAGTGGTTACTTCTCTGTTCTATGTAAAAGACTATCCGGCAATTATTCCGGTACTGTTTCTGACACTTGGATTTGGAATCATCGGTTTTCTGGATGATTATCTGAAAGTTGTACTGAAACGTTCAGACGGACTGCTGGCATGGCAGAAATTTGGACTGCAGGTCGTTGTGACCGGTATTTTTGTTTTTTATATCCTGAACTATACAAATATTGATCTTGCAATGCGTATCCCATTCTGGCCGGATCATTATCTGAACCTTGGATGGCTTGCGATTCCGGTGCTGTTTTTTGCTGTGATCGGTACTGTAAACGGTGTGAACTTTACAGATGGCCTGGATGGACTGGCTTCCAGCGTGACTTTGATCGTAGCGGTATTTTTTACCGTAGTTTCCATTGGAACAAAGAGCGGGATCGAACCTGTGACAGGAGCCGTTGTCGGTGGACTGATGGGATTCCTTCTGTTTAATGTATATCCTGCCAAAATTTTTATGGGTGATACGGGATCTCTGGCACTGGGAGGATTTGTCGCAGGAGCTGCCTATATGATGCAGATGCCGATCTTTATCGCGATCGTGGGTCTGATTTATCTGGTGGAAGTATTATCTGTTATTATTCAGGTAACCTATTTTAAGAAGACGGGCGGAAAGCGCTTTTTCAAGATGGCGCCGATCCATCATCATTTCGAGCTCTGCGGATGGTCTGAGACCAGGGTCGTAGGCGTATTTTCGATTATTACGGCAATCCTTTGCCTTATAGCATACTTAGGATTATAGGAGGAAGATTATGAGTCAGAAAGTATTAGTAGCAGGAACAGGTATCAGCGGTATTGCAGCTGCAAAGCTCCTTCTCTCAAAAGGCGGGGAGGTAGTGCTTTACGATGGCAATGAAAAACTGGATCCA